>CEVZ01090304.1_pt1 | contig 24648 bp, 34 predicted proteins | sample 361371 | NCBI WGS metagenome assembly CEVZ01 (sample SAMEA2620217, study PRJEB7988) | marine metagenome | isolation source: saline water (ENVO:00002010), including
AGATCTATAGTAAATGCACCTGTTCCAAAAGCAAATTCACTTGAAGAAGGAATAGTAACATAATCATTAGTTGCTGCTACTAATTGTAGTGAAGCAGTTCCATAGTACTTAACTGTAGTATCGAGTTGAGCACTATTAGAGAATGATGGGATATGATAATCTTGACCATTCGCTTTAGTTCTACCAACTTTACCAAGGTAAATCACTTGATCTGCCTGATTGAATCCAAGAACTTCTGCTTTTGTATCTTGAGTTCTAATTACCTGACCAGTAGCAAAGAATCCATCACCTTTAGGATTAACATAAGAAAGTTTTCTTGCTCTAGCACTTTCTCCAGCAATAAATTCACCAGTATTTCCACCATACTTAAGTTTGTAATTTCTGATAGTTTCATTCTCTTGAATAGGACCACCAACTAGATTATCGTAAGGAACTACGATGTTATTAATCTGTTCATTAGCAGGGAACTGTGAGTTGAAAGCAGTAGAATTATCAGTGTACTGAACAACACTAACTTGAGATTTAGAAATATCATCAAGAACAACGTTTGGATATGTCTGAGAAGTAATTCTGTTCATCAACAATCCAAAGAAGGAAGAACCTTCAGAAATATTAACCTGACTTATAAACTCTTGAGTTGTAGGATCTTGATATGCACTTGTTTGTGTAACACGAGCAACAACACCAGACTTAGCACCAATAATGATATCATTTAACTGAATATCAAATAGACCAGGAGTAGACTTATAAGTTCCAGCTGTCTTACTTAAAGTAAGAGAAGTTGTCACCGTTAATAGAGTTCCGTAAATTGGGAAATCTTCTTGATGTTGTGATGCAATAGTTCCATTTTGTGCTCTGGAAACTGTTAATGTTGTAGAATCATTACCGTCAACAATATTAGTAACTTTAACAACTTCAGATCCAAGTTGATAATTTTGATCAACCGTAAATGTATCAGTAGCAACAGGACCGTCTGTAGTGCTATTTGGAGGAACTACTTCTATTTGAAGAGTAGAAGGACCAACTGTATAACGTAATTTTGCTAATGCATTCTCCAAACCTCTCTGAAGGTTGATTTGCTCAACCTTAGCAGTATCATTAGTTAAGTTCTTAACTTGTTCACCGTACTGGAATAATCCAATATTACTTACACTACTTTGAACATCAAGGTTAGCACTAAATCCAGTTGCACTAACAGTTACGTTTTCTGCAGCAATAAATGTTCCTTCTGTAATAAAACCAAATATAGTATCACCAACAACAGAAGTAACAGTTAATTTAGCACCAGAGTTTGTTCCAGTTAAAATATTACCTGGATTTGGGAAAATACCACTTTGGTTAGTAAATGTATTACTTACAATTGAAATTTGTGATATTTCAATATTAACATACTTAACACTTGCAGGTGGTTGTGGTGGTTCACTAAAGACGATAGAATCACCTTGAATCTCAAATGCAGTTCCAGGGTTCTGAACAATACCATTCAAAACAATCATTAACTGATTAGCGTTAGCAACAACAGTGTTACCATCAACTGTTAGAGGGAATGCAATCTTTTCACCATCAAATTGATCAGAAATATCATCAATTCTTTGTACAACAGAAGTTAGAATGTTCTCAGAAGAAGTTAATCTCTTTTGACGGAATAGAACTTCAGTGTTATTAAATTCTGAATAAATTGGTTCTACAAGAGCAAAACTTTGAATATTTGGAACTATTGCTTCTCTTGCAAGTTCAACAGACTTAGTAAGTTGGAAATCAGTCTCTTTATTTGGAATAAATCCATAATCAGATAGATTTAACTCACCAAATACCTTAAATGATGCAGGATGAACGTTCTTAATAAGAATTTCCTTCCACTCACTAATAGAAACAGCAGACTTAATAGCATAGGAGAAGTCTTGATAATAGTAAGAGTCTTGAATCTTCTGAATAATTTCGGATGGTTTACCAACATCATCGATAAACTGACCAGTAGTTTTGGTAATAGAACCAATCTCAAGAACACCACGAGCAATATTCAAATCACTAATAGTACCTGAAGACTTAGAAATTACACCCGTAACTTTTTGGGTCTCTGAGAATGTTCCCGTATAATCAACAATCTTAAGAATTCTAGGTCCGATCTGCCAACCTTGGTTAGTAGAAACATATCCAGTAGCAGTTGCAGTATCTAATGATTCACCTTGATAAACAAGTTCTCCTTCTAAGAAGGTAGAAGTAATAACATTAGCAGTAGCACTACCACCAAATGATTCAGTTAATACCTGTTGACGACCTTCACCAGCGTTAACAAAGGAAAGAGCATCACCCAATTCAGCGTTAGCAGCAGTAAGTGCAATTTTTAATTGATCATTTTCTAATGAATTTGCTGCACCAGAAATAGCATAATAAGTTGTAGATCCATTTAAACGACCAACAGCACCAGCAGCAAGTGGGAAATCAGCACCATCTCCAGTATCAACTACATTTAAAGTTATAGCAGCACCATTTGTAATACCGTGTGGGAAAGCAAATTGTAGTAGACCTAAGTCAAGGTTAACAACATAGTTAAATGAAGATTTAAGTGAAACAGTTGGTGTTGATGAATAACCAGCACCTGGATCCTTAACTATAATTTGATCTAATCTACCATTCTTAATTGTTGCTTCAGCAGTTGCTCCAGATCCACCACCACCTGTAATTACAACAGCAGGTGCTTGTGAATATCCTGAACCTGGATTAGTAACGGTAATACTAGAAAGTATACTTGTAGATGTTAACTGTGCGTTAATTGGGAATGAAATCTCAGGACGTAAAGTATAGTCATGAGGATAATCATAACCAAAGTTATTATTCTTAAGTTTCTTAATCTTACCAACTTTATCTGCTTTGGTAAATATAGATGCTTGAGTACCTGCATTAGGAATAACAACATTTAATATAGCACCAGATCCAGTTAATCCTGCACCGAGAATACCAGGTATTGATTCAATATCAATAGTTGCTGTAGTATAATTTTTACCAGGTGATGTAACTACAACAGAGTTAATTTGACCAGGAATAGTTACACCTTCACTATCTAATCCATCAGCAACAGTAATTTCTACAAATCCACCTTCACCATTTCCAGCAATAGGAACACCAGTATACACACCTACAGCATATTCAGTTCCTGGATCCTCAATAGCAACTCTTTCAATTTGTCTTGTTGAAGTAATACTGCTTACAATTGGTAGTCTAGTATAGAATCCACCAGAGTTAACAATACGAACATCAGAAATAGATCCAACTGCTTTAACAGAACTTGTGCTATAAGTTGTTTGAGATACTTCAGCATTACCCTCTGGTTCATTTAATAGAGGGAATTTAAATACATCAGCACCACGAGTAATTGTTGCACCAGCAACAGAACTAATAGAGAAAGTACCTTTATATGGAGAATCAGTAACATCTAAGTAACTGCTAGGATCAATTGGAGAATCATCTCCAATTCTTGAAGGATCAAAGTAGTATGATATATTAGTTAAAATATTTTCATCAACTTTTAACTTAACTATAGGTGTAGGAACACCTTCTCCACTAACACCAGGAGTTCCAGTCCTTTCAATTGAGTTAAATGAATACTCTAGTTTAAATAAGTTATCTTTAGAGAATGATAAGTTTCCACCAAGTAATGAACTATGACTCATGTCAAAGATGTACTGGTGACCATAATACATCTTCAATACAGGAGATTTAACAAATATACTTACATTACCTGCAGTTGTAGCAGGAGAAGTTGTAGCAACCTGTTTTAGTTTATATGTAAATTCTAATGGACTTACAACACTATTAACAGCAAATGCACCATCATATTCATCAAGACTATTTTCCGTTGGGTTACCATCAACATAGATCATATCACCTGCATCTAGGTAATGACTTGTTCCAGTAATTACATAAACTTCGTCACTATTAGACACTGCACTAACTTGCATAATCTTAGTTAGATTAGCAATTAAAGTTATCTTTGTAACAGCAGTTAATCCAGTTATTTGAGCAGTAGAATAAGCAGCATTATATGAAATATTACCACTATTGATATTAATAACAGATCCAACAATATATGGTGATCCAGTAGTAACTTCATCAATTCTTATTGAATAATCATCATCAGAATAAGGTTTAAATTTAGCATAACTATCGAGGTCTTGACTACCACCAGCATTATAAGTGCCATCTAGGTTATAGTCGTCTAGGTCAATATCAAATGTACCAGGAGTTGTATTATTAACCTGAGCAAACGTATATCCTGATATTTCATTAATATCAGCAGGAATAGGTCCGACAATTCCAAAAGTGCTCTGCTCACTGAATTGTTCTGTAATTAAATTACCTGTATTTAAATCATTTGACCAAGCATTATTATTAATAGCAAGATATATTTTCTTATTAGGAACATCCTGTCTAATAATATATCCACTGTTAACAAAAGTACCTGCATCATTATTAAGTACTAATTTTGTTCCTGTGGTAAAATTAAATGCCTGATTTAAAGTAAGTTCTTGAACATTATCAATCTTAACAGTATTCGTTACTTTAAAGTAATACTTGTCTTTAACTACAGCAGATACAGATAATTTCTGAGAACCTGGAGATGGAACAGTAGCAGTTCTAGAACTCCATACATCCTGAGTATAAGTCATAGTCTCAGTATCTTGAGACATTGTTGTAGTAGCATCGTCAAAGTCTAAACCTTGGAATCCAGCATCTGCTAATGCAAATCCTGTTGTTACAACAGTCATTGTAGTAGGAGTAATAGTAGTTCCTATTACATCTGTTCTAACAAATCCTAATTTAGTGTTAGTTCTTTCTGTATAAGTGCCAATTCTTGATGCATCAGCATTTTTGTCAACTTTAATACCAATACCAGTGTAATCAATATAATCAAATTTGTTTAGGTTAGTAGTAAACCAAGCATCATCTTGCCAATTATATCCAATTGGGAATTGACCAGTAGCAGGAACAACAGTAATATCAGAAGGAACAGATGGTGTAACTGCTCTATTTCTTAAACGTAAATTATCAATATGATATTGTCCCTGTTCATTTGAACGCCAGTTATTAAGAGTTCCGTTTCTACCAGAGATATTACCAATAATTAAATCCTTATTTCCTAATGAAGTACTAGCAATAGTCCAGCTACCTGTAGCAATACCATTAACATATGTGCTAAAGACATCCCCTTCTTTCTTAACACCAACTGTTATCCAAGTATTAAGTGGGAATAAAGAAGATTGTGTAGATAATGAAGCAGATCCTGCATTTAATGCAGTAGTACTATTAGTTGCTCTAAATCCTAATTTTCCATCACTTTGATTAATATAACACCAAAGACCACCAGTAGTAACTGTTGCATCACCAATAGAGAATAAAGTCTCTTCATTCTGACTGAATACGTTAGTATTTGTGCTATCTCTATAGAGAAAGAATTCTATAGTCCAATCTTCAGCAAGTTTAGTCCCAAGGTCCGCAGCTGCGAACTTAATGTAAGCGTTTTCCCAGACAGTTGGACTTGCAGTTTGAGATCCGAGTATTTTGGCATATCCATCTTGGACAGTATTTTCATAACTTAATGAACCTCCTGTAGTTACTATAGTTGGAGTATAGTGACCAGTTGTATCTGTTGTTGCTCCACCTGTAAATGGTAATATAAATTCATTTCTATTCCAAGCAGATTGACCGAATAAATGGACATCACCAGAATTATCAGCATCTAATGAATGAATAGTAAGACCTTCAATATTATTAATATTAAAGACATTTGCTGAATGTTCTTTTAAATTACCACTATAACCAATCTTAAAGGATCTTGCACTCTTCAGACTATTAATTCCACTTGTTAAGGTAACACCAACATTAAGATCACCAAAAACATCAATTACAGTTTTGTTTACTGTTTGAACATCATATTCAGTTCCACTTTCATTAGGTATTTGATAACGATAATTCCAAATTAAATTACCAGAAATATCTGTCTTACCGACCCAGAAACTATTCTTAGTTGTATTATTTGCCTTAAGTCTACAAGTTGCAGTTAAATAAACTTCATTAAATTCATCAATACAAAGACTAGAATCTAAGAATGAATATGCTGTATTTGAATATGTTTTAACATAATCAATAGTAATTGTACTAGTACCAACTGTTGCTTTACCTAATCCAATATCAATAGCAGTAGCATTAGGACTTGCAGCACTTTCTAATGAGAAGTAAATATTACCAGCATTAATTGCTAAACCAGTAACTTTTTCTGAAGTATTAGAACCTGCAACCTTTCTCTTAATTGCAAAGTTACCAGTTGTATCAATTAGAGCAATATATCCATCAAAAGGAGCAGTTGAGTTTGTATTTGTATAACCACCAATAACAAATCTGGTATCAGAAAGTTTAGTAATAGCAGTTACAGAATCAGCACGAGTAGAACCTGAAATACCAGCATATCCTTTCTGGAATGCCAATGTAGCAGCAAGACCATTTGCTGCTTGAGTATACTTTGCCAGAATAACATCTGGGTTATATGCATCTAAAAGATTGCTTTCTGGTCTATTATTACCAACAACCCAAACATCATTTCCATCAACATAAAGTTTTTCAAATTCACAGTACTGTTGTCCACTAGTAAGTTCTAGAGTTTTCTCCCACTCTTTAACACCAGTTGCAGATAATTTAGAAACAAATCCAACATTATTACCATTTGCATCTTTTGTTTTACCACAAATAAAGACTTCTTTGTTTGTATTAACAACAACATCATTTACTTTAACGTAATTATTATTATCAATCTTAGAAACATAGTAATCTGCTTTCTTAAAGACCTGTGGATGTGAAAGTATAACACGAGGGTTTGTTGTATATCCAGAACCAGAATTTAAGATATTAACATTTTCAATAGATCCAACAGAAGTTACAACTGCTTGTAATTCCCCACCACTTCCAGTAGCACTATCAATAGTAATTGTTGGAGGAATATCAGAATTATAACCAGAACCAGTTTGATTAACAACAATTTCTTCAATACCTTTAAATTGACGAACAACAAAAGTTTTATTTGTGTTGTTCATTATTGGATTATAAGTTACAAAAACACTATCTCCAACTACTAAATTATGTGGTTCTGTAGTCTTTAAAACACCGAAATTTTGTCCACTAATGTTTTCAAAAGTATAACTTTCGACTGCTTCACCCTTAATTCTAGAAACACGAGCAGAAACACCAGTACCGTCAGTTCCTTCATTATCAAAGTTTAAACGGTCATTAACCTGATAGTTAATACCTGGGTTTTCAATAGTAAATCCAGTTACAGAAGCATCTTCAAATTTAGTAATAGTTTCAACTTCAATATCAACTTTAGAATCAAATGTTACTTTAGGGAAGTAATCAAATAACTGTAAAGGTGATTCTTCAAAGATTTGATCTGGATCATCTATTTCTACCTGATCTATAACACCACTTCTATCTTCATCTTCTACTTCAAATAATAGTATTTCACCATCTTCAGTTGTTAAAGCATTAGTAGAAACGTTAGGTGCTCTATCTACATCAATATCAACATTTTCATATGGGTCTCTATAACGAACAACACCAGTAGGAATATTCTGTTGAACAGCAGATGTACTCAAATTCCACTTATCTACAACAGAGTTGAAACTTGGTCCTAAAACATAAGGGAATTCAGGATTACCAGCAGTAGTATTGTCAATAGTGACAAAATAGCAATATCTACCAGTTGGATAATCAGGTGTTTTACAGAAACGACCATTATATTGATCTAATGCACCTAAACCAAAGACATATTCATAATCTTCAACGAAAGCACCAGCTGGATATAATAGAGTACCATTAGTATCCGTATCTGTGAGTAAAGGACCATCAGCCCTAACTGGGTATGGGTTAGTAGCAGCGTCATAAACAAGGGCAGTTTTAACTCTATATGAAGTGCTCAATCTAGTAATTACAGAACCTTGATCGGTTGGATCAGAGTATCCATAAGGACCATAGATTGGGTTACCATCAAACGCCCAACCAATAATAGGTGAGTGTACAATAGAATCTTCTTTCTCTAATATTGTACCACCAGTTGATTCAAAAAGGTTGTCACCTAAAATATATCTTAATGTTTGTGGGTTTGAAAGGTGAGCATATTCACCACCATACTGGTTATTATATCCTTCAAATACTCCACCTTTTGCACTATCTAAAGTTGCAGTTGATTGTAAGTTATAAGTCCACTTAAATACATTTGGAGTGAATAATGCACTAGATCCAACTGAATTTAAATTAATAATAGTGGTTCCTTGAAGATATCCAATACCTCTATTAATAATTTCAATATTAGTAACCCTACCTGCATTTTCTCCATCAACATCAATAGTTGCTCTAGCAACAGCACCAAAACCATCACCTTGAATAGTAATTTCAGGAGCAGTAGTATATCCAGATCCAGCTGAAATAATAGCAATCGATATAATACGACCATTCTGTACAATTGCTTGAGCAACAGCACCAGAACCAGAACTTAAAGTAACAGTAGGATTAGATGTATATGATGAACCACCAGAAGTAACATTAATAGTCTTAATTGGACCTCTAACAGATGCAGTAGCAGAAGCACCAGAACCACCTCCACCTACAATAGTAATTTGAGGTTGTGAGGTGTATCCAGATCCTCCAGAATTAATTAGAATACGTGAAACAACACCTTTAGTGATAATAGCGGTTGCAGCAGCACCAGACCCTCCTCCACCGACTATAGAGACCAATGGTGAGGATGTATATTCAGATCCACCGTCAGTTACAGTAACTTCACTAATAGAACCATCAACAACTACAGAAGCAGTAGCACCACTACCTCCTCCACCAGCAATTGTAATAGCAGGAGGAGATGCAGCATCATATCCAGAACCAGCATTTGTAATACCAATACTTGTTACAGCACCGAATGTCTTAGTTAAATTTGACTTATATGACCATACAGAAACACCATTTACCCATGTACCAATAGGACCAGAACTAATAAGGTCTTTAGTTGATATAGTAGTCGGAACTTTAGGGAATCTTGTTAATTTTCTTTGGTTACCAGGAAGAAGAGCAGATCCTGGGAAAGGACCAATATTATAGTTTGGAATACCAGTAGAAGCAACATAAACGTAATTATCATTAAAGAATGAGTTTTGAACGTTAGTTGTATAAGGACTAATAGCATTGCTTATTGCAGTACTAGTAGATTTACCCTTATTAAGGTCAATAGATACAAGAATATTACCCTGTGGGATAACTGTTGCAGGTTGAGGTAGTGCATATTGGAAAACAGTATCACTATCTCTAGATGTTACAAGGAATGTTCCATTATAAAGAATTGGGTTAGCACCATAAATGGTTACCTGATCTCCTACCAAAAGACCGTGATCATTAGCACAAGTAATAGTTGCAGATTGGTTATTAATACCACCAAACGCTACATTAGTAACACTAATTAATTTTTTAACATTATACAACCAAGTTGTAAGTTCAGGAGTAGTTCCAGTTCCACCTAATTTAGAAACTGTTAATTTATCTCCTGGTAAGTAGTAAGATCCAGTATCAGTAAGAGTTGTTTGTTGAGCATCAACGATACCAACAATATTCATCACTACTTCTTGAGGAGTTCCCTTATTAATATAAACATTAAAGTTTGATTTTACCTCTGTAGCAGAATCCCAATCTTCAACTACACCATTTACTGATCTAGTACACTCAATAAACTGGTTTAATGATTTTTCCTTATATTGAATAATTTCTCTAGTATCAGTTGAACTTCCAATAATAAATTCACCGTTTCTTTCTGGCCAACCAATAGTAGAGTCAACTGTAATAATACTATCTTCTTTACCTAAAGGTTCTGCAAGTTTTGTCTTATATGGAACAATAAAGGTTCCAGCAATAGTTTCTTCAGAAAGAACCAATTCATAAATGGTAACTTCAGAAGTTCTAATTGAAATATAATTTTCTACAAGAGCACTTGCTTCTTTAACATTAAGGTCAGCAATATCTGCTTCTTGTGTTAAAAGACCATCTTGAATATTTGTAGGATCACCACTAACCAAAGTAGCACGCAAAATAGTATCAATAGACCAAGTTGCAGCAGATGGTTTGATAATTTGATCTTTAGGATAAGATATACTTACTGTCTCACCATAAAGTAGTTTAAAAAGGTATCCAATACTATATGATGTTCCTTTAGAACTATAAAAGTCCTTAATTGTCTTAATTGCTGTTCTAACGTCAATTTTAGCATAATCTAACGTAGGAACATCTGGTAAATACTGTTCTGTGTACTTATCGAGTAATCTTTTAACAAATAGTGCATCTAAGCACTTAATTGGTTCATTTACAGGATGTGCAACAGCACTAGTATTATTTGTAAATACTGCGTTACCACTTTCAGTATATGAAGTTATAGACGAAGCAGCACGAGCACATCCAGTTAATTGGGACTTTTGATACCCACTACCAGATTGATTTACTGTAAAACCAGTAACTTCATTCAAACCAATCTCCGCAGATGCTTCAGCAGCAGGAGGTGCTTGAATAACAACTACAGGAGGAGAAGTTTGACTATATCCACCACCAAAAGCACTAATATTAATATCTGTAATTTGTCCATTAAAGATTGATGCAGTTGCTACAGCACCAGTTCCACCAGCATATCCACCAGTAGCATCAACTCTATTATCTACAATATAAACAGAAGGAACATCAGTATATCCTACACCACCACTTAATAATTCAATATTAATTACTCTACCTTGATTATCAACAGTAGTTTCAAGAACTTGAGCACCTACTGGGTCAATAACTGCCATTCTAGGAGTAGTTGTATACCCTTGACCAGCATTTAGTATATTAATAGATGTAATTTCACCTTGACTACTTAAAACTGCCTGAAATGCTGCTTTAATTGGGTTTGTACCAGTTGGTTCATCAATATAGATTGTTGGAACAGTTGTATATCCAAAACCAGCATTAGTAATACTTACAGCAGTAACTTGTCCATTAGTAATGGTTGGAACGCCTAATACAGCACCTCCAGGTTGCTTGAAAGTGATTCTAGGTGTGAATGTATATCCAGAACCAGAATTAGTGATTTTAAGGTCACTTACAGCACCATTAGTTACAGTTGCAGTTACAGTTGCAGCAGTAGATCCAGGAGCAGTTGGTGCTTGAACTTGAACTACAGGTGGGTTGGTACTACTATAACCTTGACCACCTTCTAATAGAGATATTGACTTAATACCGTTAACAAGAGCAGTTGCAGAACCACCACTACCATTTTCAGTATTAATAGAAATTTGTGGAGGATATTCAGACTTATATCCAGAACCATTTTTACTGATAGAAATATCAGTTAGTTCTCCAGAGTCACTAATACGTGCATAACCTACTGCACCAGCACCAAAAGAAGGAATAGGTGCTTCAATAGAATACAATGAAAGGAATCTACCGTTTAATGGAGCAGTTAAGAATATAAACTGATCACCATCAAGGAAAAAGTCTACTTTTGGAGTTAATAGGCGATTATCATAAACTGCAAGAACATATTCATCAGCAACAGGTTCATATCTTGCACCACTTCTAGTAATAGTAAATTGTCTCTTACTCTCACCAAAACTACCAGAAATATTATCTAAAGGAACGATTGTATTCTCATTAAAACCATTCAAATAGGTAATATATGTGGAAGAAGCATCATCAGCAGGAATTCTTGTTCTAGGAGCAGTCGTAAATATAATATTTGTTCCTTCAATACTATAATCTGTACCAGGAATTAAAACTTTACCATAAACACTAACAATCAAGTGTTGTACAGAAGGTGGAGCAATAGGATTATCTTGAGATGTTAAAGGGAATATCTTAGTAGTATCATCAAAACTTAAAAGAGGACTTGCTAGGTTAATCCACTTTAATTTAACTTGATCATAAGAAACACCTGGACTTAGAGCAATATTAGGACCAGGAACCGCTTTTTCATAATAAACTACTTCATCACCTATAAGAACAGATCCATCATTATCAAGGAACTGGTCAATACTTTCAACAACTATCGAATCATCCGTTGCACTTATCGCTTCTACTACCTTTGTTGCACCATCTAATATACTGATATCCAATTTATCAATATCCAAATAACCAAGAAAGTTATTAAGAATATTTTGACCTAAACCTGTCTTTTCTTGAGATTGATAGTAATATTCAAGAAATTTGGTAAAGAGAGGATAATCGTTCTCTACAAATTCGGGAGTCTGCCTAGCGACTGCCTGTGATACCTTATTGATACTTGTCATCTAATGCTCTAATTATGATGAACTGGATGTGACTGCAACCGTTGATGGTGTTTGATCAAAGATTGTTGGTGTCAAACTATTTAGTGGTATAGTGGGAGGTGGTGTAGTTCCAATTGCAGCAACTGTTATCTCTGGAAGAACAATATTAATAATAGTTCCTGGTGTAGAAGCAGGAATACTGCTAGAGTTTGCTGGGATAAACTGAACAGGAATTTGCAATCCAGTAGGAAGAAGTGACGCATCCGTGACACTACCAACACCTGTAGTAGAATCAGTAACTGTAACAGCAGTTGTAGATACGTTAGATCCAGATCCAATTATATTAACTGGTCCAAAAGCAATTGTTCCAGTGTCATAATTTACTGTACCCGCACTAGTATTAGTGTAAACCTTTCTAGTTCCAGTATTATAGAAGGTTTTTAATTTACCAAAACCATCATCCTCAAATTGTTGATCAATACCTGGTCTATCTGAAGTTCTAAAAGTTCCAGACAATAGAATAGGTTCCTTAGTTGTCGTAGTTGTTGTAGAATCAGTTGAACTAGGAGCACTATTATAAAGTGCTGATCCCGTAGAAATAGTATATGTGTTGGTTGAATTGGTAATTGGATTGATGTACCTTAAAATTGTAGTCTGAAGTGACACATCAGTTACGCATCTATCTGCTAATGTAACCGCCTTTTCAAACTCTTGTGATCTAAAGGTTGAATTAAAATTGTTTATCTGCGTTTGTCCAGCCCAACTAGTGATAGCTGTTGATACATTAGTCTTAATTGTTGATGTATCAGATCCGCATCCAGTATCATAAGTAACAAAAACTTTCGGATATATGTAGATATTATCTGGATCAATGACTACAGGGTCAATAGATGCCATTGCATAGTTTCTAAGTGACGCAGCAATAGTCTTTTTCGTCTGATCATTAAGTAACGATCCCGTTTTTGTTCTAATAGCAATGTATACTTTTCCGTAAATAGGTGGTGTTAATGAATCTCCTCCATATGCAACTACAGAATCTGCATTATCATATACTTTTTTAGTAATTAATGCGTAATCTTGTGCGGTAACTGCTCTATATTGAGAAGAATAATACCGTGGAGCATTGTATTTAATAGATTCAACTGACTCAGCATCCGCACCAAGTTGAGATTTACTAACTACGGTTAGCGTAGCATCTGAAGAAGTGTATGATGCCTCTAAAGAATCGCTAAGTTGACCAATAAATGAGAGCCTATTAATATCATTTGCTTCAGAACCATCCGTTACTAAGTACTCTAAAGTTACAACTTCACCATCTTTTAACGCACGCCCTATACTATCATCACCAAATTTAATCTCATAACGCATATCCTCTCCTTCAGAAAGGAAGAATACCCTAGATGTAGCGGTAAGATTGGTTACAGTATCTACTCTATTATATAAATCTGATGTTGTGGAAGATTCGTTTGCCTTTACCCTAACAGTTAAAGTGCTTATATCGCAGTTAGGAGAAGGAATTACATAAGTTTGTTGTTGGAAAGTATTGACAATATAAGAGAAAGATACAATAGATCCCTGCTTACATACAAGATTGTTTAAATTCGCTATTCCTGTAACAGAATCAACAGATGCTGTAGTAGGTGCAGTAACGTTAAAGAAGTATTTTCCACCTGAAAGAACTGGTCCTTTCGCAAGAGTAATAGTACTTGGATAAGAATTACTCGTTTGCTTAGTTTGAATCGTTAAATTTACCGTTGCTTGTGATGCAATAATAGAACGTGGAACATAATTTAGTAGTTTTGCAATATTTACTACGTTATCACGAACAGTAGCGGAAGGTAAAAACGCCTCATTCAATGACATATTGGCATTAAATGCGGTATAGTACGTATTATAAGCTAAAACATCTATTAAGTATGATAAAGCTGCACCATCAAAATCATAATCAGTAAATTCCTCCCTGGTCCGTAAATAGGACTTAATAGAAGCTTTTACATCAGTAAAATCTAATGCTGTAAGATTATTTGGTTGCATTACTCAGGTCTCTTTAATACGAAATCGACTTCTTCAACAATAGGTTGTCCGACAATGCGATATTCTACAGTAACATCGAATTTGTTATAGATTTCAACTGTATTGACAGTAACATCTATAAGACTAACTCTAGGCTCATATTGATTAATAGTATTTATGATCTCATCCCTAACTGCGTCAGCTGTCATAGGGTCTAAGGGTTCAAATAAAAGGGTAAAGACTTCGCACCCAACATCAGGTTGCATTAATCTCTCGCCTTTTTGTGTAAGTATTAAATTCCTTATTGATTGCTTAATAGAATTTTCGTTCTTAACAATACCAGTATCCTTAGTAACTGTATTACGACGAAATCCCATAGCAATATCTTTAAATGCACGGGATAAATTAGTATTAGTTCCTGAAACTTCTTTTAATGCCATTATACAGTATAAAAGGTGTACTTAAGAAACAATTCTTCCATAGGAACAATCGATCTAATCACTCGAACATAATAACGGTTATCTATCATATATTTTTCACAATTTGGAGTGTCAGAGTGGTTTATAAACCCTCCTAACGGTGTCCTAATGATCTCATCACCAATTATAAGGTGTGACATGCCTAGATCAGTACCTATCTCTAGTGCTTTATTGGTAAATATACCTTGGCCAGCAACTTGACTAGAATTAATGAATAATCCATCTGGTAAAGCCTGATATGTCACTTAATACATAACAACTAATTATATTTAGTCGGTTTTCCTAACTGCATTTACGCTTATGACTAGTCTATCAGTACTATTATTCTTTTCATACATCGATCCATGCTTTAACCATGATGGAAATATCACTAAATCTCCTGATTCTGGTTCAAAATGCCAATATTCATATAAACTCTCATTTCTTCCTTTTTCATCCAACCTATAATTAAACTCTATATGAGGATTTGGATTTTCAAAATATAATTTACTACAATTCTTAGGTGCATTAACAAATAATGCAGCAGATATTACACTAAAGGGGTGATTATGTTGTCTCAAGACACTCCCTTCAGATTGGAGGTTAAACCAACTATTAGTCAAAGTTACTGGTTGTATGCCATATTGCTTCGCATACCTGTTTAAAACGTCCTCTAACGCCTCAGAAAGGTCTAAACCAAGGGTTTTATCTATCTCTCTTAAAATACTGTCTGTATGAGAAAGAGGACGAGTACTGCCACTAGAGCATACTGCGTCCCCTTCTAACATATTATGTTGACCTGATTTATAGTTCTTACAAAAATCGACTATAGGTTGAACCTCTATAGTCTTCAATAATCCTCTCCAGTGGGTTACTGGAGTAGGAAACAGGTTAAAATCAGTTTTATTTGCCCTCATTGTTGGCTTCTTTAATTGCCTCTACTATAACACCCTTCAACTGTCTTAGTTTTTTCTTACCTAAACCAGCTCGTGTATCAATTTTTACCTTCAACCAATAGACAAAAGCAAGTACTAGTATGAATTGGATGCCTTCTGACCAAGACAAGTTCCATGCCTCGTTAAGATTTAGTGAAGCAGATGCAAAATGAATCATGTTCCTTGTCCTCTATACTTCTTTTTTGCATGGTTCCGTGAGGTCGCTGAAAGTTTTGTTCTTGCAGAACGTCCTTGACGGGTTTTCTTGGGTTTAGGCTCAATATAGTTCGTATTTGAGCCCCAAGCAACGGATTTTGCCATAAAATACCTTAATTTGCGTTAAAATGTGGATCGCTCGCGGCGAATACACTAATTATAGCACTTTTTTCTCGATTTTGTCCAGTTTTTCGTAAATTTTAGTAAAATTTTGGAATAAATCGAGATCTTTGTCCTCATCTGGTGGTTGATAGTAGGTTTTATCAGGTGTAGGGAGCTCTTGGAGACGTTTTTCTATCTCTACTAATCTACCAGCAATTGCTTCAAGACACATGTTGATTGCTTCATGTGCTTCTTGATTATCTTGCCACTTATCAATCTTTTCTTTGCTTGACATCGTATTCAATAATAATTTTCTTAGATGATCTACCCATAGAGTTAAGTGTCTCTACTCTTTGCATTGTACCACCTAGTAAAGAACTAATCTGTAATAATTCACTAATTAACTCACCTTTGTCCATTTTCATGAACTTGTCTTCATCATAAGTCATTCCAATAACCTCTAAGTTTCAAATTTGTGATCTTATCCTCAATAGTACTAAGGTCTATAGGTGGAAACCAACGAGTTGCCTTGCCACCTACAACGAGCATATGGGATTTACAGAAAGGAAACCTCATGGATACCCCTTTCTGCGTTTCCAATCGGCATACATTCTACCATATACCATCCCTTCATGGGATTTTATGTCAGCACCTTCAAGAATTTCCTTTTCTCTCTTAGAAATAGTCACATCCATAGTAAGATATTCCTTTTCCCAGTCGGAAATACCATCAATCTTCATTATTTTTCCTCAATTGTTCATTTAAAAGGTAAAACCAAACAACACCTAGTATCATGACGAGTAATAATCTAATATTCTCGCCATTAACTACGATCATCTCTCTGTAGGCGACCTAAAATATTTGTTGATTACCTCTATCTGATCATGATATCGAGCAATCTTATCTAATTCGACCTGAATTGCCTCTGTAATATCGGAATGTTCTCCAATACCTGCAGGATTTTCTAGATAAACGTTAACGTTCACCTTATGTTTTTCAATTTCACCTTGAGCATGTGCTAAAACTGCTCTCAATAGTTGTTCTCTCATGTGTAAAGCCATTAGTAAATGTTTTCCTCCTCGCCTAAACGTATTTTAACATCAGAAGTAGGATATGCAACGCAAGTTAACACAAAACCTTCTTCTACTTGATCATCATCCAAGAATGATTGCTCCTCTTGGTTAACTGTACCTTCTAGAATTTTACCAGCACAAGTACTACAAGCACCTGCTCGGCATGAATAAGGTGCATCTACACCCTCCTCATCTGCTTGGTCCAGTATATAGGCATCTTCAGGACATTCAAATGTCGTTTCGTTGCCTTCGGTGTCGATCAATGTAACATTATAGGTAGCCATAGTTGTATATAAGGTAACCATATTATGTATCAGTTGACAATGTAATATTAAAAGATACAGATATTCGTTCTAAACCAGACTGATTAGGTTTAACCGAATGATAAAGAGATGATGGAAACATTATAATACGTCCTTCAGTAGCAGGAAACCAATAGGATGAATAAAAATTATTCTCTTTCTTATATTCTTCACTATAATGCATCTCTTCAGCAAAAGTATTATATGCATGTGGAGAATTAAAATATAGATTTCCACAACCTTCTGGTGTCTTAATCCAAAATACACCTGCTATATCAGATCCAGAGTGCATATGGTACTCATTATAATTGTTTAAACCATTAATCATAGTCCACATAGCAGTAAACTCTAGTCTAGAATTCTCCTTAAGAATCTTATTACTAGAGAAATACCATGCGACATTATCAAATATCGTATCCTTTACTATACTATTATCGTCTTGATGTAGATTAGTCCTCGAATGCCACCCGCCACAATTAGATTTCTTTAATCCTTGTGGATCCAAGGCACGCTCCTTGAGCAATTGACCTATGAGGCTGCCTTTTATTTCACTGTAATCGGGAATATCGATACAATGTACTATAGAAGGGAAAAGGTTCATACATCCTTTATATCAAAGAACCATCCAATAGACTTAATGTAATCAAAACAAGTCATCCTTGGTGTCTTAGGCCAACGCTCATTACGATGTTCTCGAATGGAATCCATATATGACTCCAATTTCTCGACTGTGGAAAACTCTCCTTCAATCTTATGCTCATCATTGTATAGTATGTAAATCATGATTACTCTTCTTGTTTCTTCAAGTGAAATCCATCTTCATTGACATCATATTGAAGAGGTGTTTCTGTATTCCAACCTAACTCTTCACAAATATCGTATGGAATCGTAAGAACAAGATCGCCGTAATCGTCTTCATCCAATTTAGTTGTGAATCGTTTGCTCATACTCTTATAGGCGATTTATTATCTGTGGGGTTGGGAACTTAGACTTCCATTGCTCCCACAAGGTATATAGTGCTTCGACATCTTCAAATATTCCTTTCTCGGCGATATCTTGCGAGAATTCATACATCCTAGTATCTAAATGACCTTCCCTACGTACAAGATGTTCTAAGACTCTTGTGCGTTCATCTTGAAATGCTTGTGAAAACTCTAAGGACATAATTTTTTTCTGGAGGATTTTTTTATATAGAGGAGACAAGAAATGTTTCATAATATATCTCTCTCTGGGGAACCTTTGTAGGTTAGGGTAGTTTGCTTTTTTAATATAAGGGCCGGAAAAAAGACCAAGAACCCCCACCAGGACTGCGATTTGCCCTGTATATGTTTATAGATAGTGGCATACTATTTGTTAATTAGGCATAAAAAAGAGGGGTTATTTACCCCTCTAGTATAACACTAACTGTTTATCTTGTCAAGTATTAAAAATCATTCCAGAATAGAAGGGGTTGTTGTTACTTTGTACGAACCATTGCCAGTTTCGTTGATACAAACCTCTGCCTAATCCTGTGAAGGTTTCTAATAACGAGTTCAACCTACTTTTCGTGGTATTTGATTGCCAACCTCCATCAAATATTTGAAGATTGTTATCACTTACCGTTGCAATGTGGTTGCCGTGAAGATAAACAAATGCTTGAGAATTGTCTGCGGAAAATGTTACTGAAGTGTTGGAAGATGAGAAGGGTTTCTTGTTAGAAATCGCTCTGCACATGTTCTTTTCAATAACTCTCATAAATTAACCTGAATTTGTTTATACTATTATAATACATGATTTCCAGGTAGTTGTCAGTAACTAGTGGACACTTTCCTCACTGGCACATGAATTGTTTATACTAACCCCTGACTGATTTCTGGGCAATTCTTGTTAGTAACTCGGCGAATATTGCATGTTGTTAAATGTTATTGACAAGTCGGTAATTAACGTGCTAAGGCAACACTTTCTCCACATGTTTTTCCACACTAAAGTAAACACAACTAGATTTAATTAACCATTTAAAGTTATCAACAATTAAACGGAAGTTTTCCACATAGTTGTTAATAACTCCTCCATAATCTGTTTTTTCGTATATATTCCCATTGCATAATTACGAGTTCCTTTAATGTTATCCAGACGTAGTTAATCTGTTCTCCGTGAGTAACATTTTTGTGCATGTAATCGTCTGGTAATTGTTTCATTGTACATCCTCGTATCTATGCTCTTGTGACTTATACAAATTGCCCTCTAATTTCTCTCGTTCATGATAAACAATATCATCCCAATCTGATCTAAAAACTAATACATTAACCTGTGCAATTCCATGTAGTTTGTTATCATCTTTCCACTCATGAGTTGTAAGCGTAAAATATTCTTTTCCTATGAAATTTATCCGTCCTTTATCATCTTTTATGCTGATAAGTTCACCTTTTTTAAAATCATATTTCTTGCTCATATTATCGCCCCTGAGTAACAATTAGATTTGTAAATGTACCTTGTCATTCTTGACAAATAGTGTGCTATCTGTGGGGATGTATTCTTCACAATCTTTGTCGTAAATTGTGACGGTTTGTTGTAACTTTTCTTTTGGAAGTTCATTTAATTGTTGTAACAAATCGAGGTAAGTCATAGTTGGTTTGTTTATCTCTTCATAACGTAAACTATCGAAAGTAGTTGTTAATAAGTTCCATTGAATTAATTGGAAATGTATACTCATTGTAAGAAAAATATCGGCGGCGATCCACAATAATGCGAGACATATTATATCTATTCATTGTTACTTAGTCCTGAAAAATGGGCATCTGTAAGTGTTAATGAACCAGCGTAATCTTTCTTATTAAGTATACATGCCTTGTGAATTCCTAGCAATTTCTTTATACTAACCCCCTCCCAATCTGTCCAGTCTTCGACATAATCAGAACAGTCAAAATCACCTGTTCCATCAACATTTTGTGGGCATGATTGCAGATCATAGTTATCATCAACCCAGAAAATACGTCCGAATTCTTCACTTTTAAACATGTTAAATCCTCCAGGATAAATTGTTATTTTCTAGCATTATATCTCTTACCCTTTCTCTATCTAAACTATCACCATATCCCCACGTGTAATTATCATTTTGTGCATGTAATAATCTGTGTTTGTACACATAAAAGGCATCATAAATGTCTTGCCTAGTTATACCATCGATAGGATATAACCCATCTTCAGTATTATAAAATGACCAAACATAGTCAACAAATTCTTTTAAACTATTCATGCGAATACACCCCCAAAGTTATTAACTAGGTTTTTACCATTGTTATAAATTAGGTTCCAATCGTCACCAGTTCTTTCATATCCATTTTCAGATTTGATGAATCTATCTAATAATGAAACGTCAAGATCTTCATCATCAAAATCTATTTTAGCACACCCATATACACCCCACTCGCTTAATTCTTCTGTGAATTCTTTCCAATTAGCACATACACATGCTACATTCTGGAAATTCTCAACCTGTAAGATTCTTTGCATGATCTTAGAAGTTTTGTTCATAAATCCTCTTTGTTTGGTATACATTTATTATAAGGGAAAATTGATACTTAGGGGAAAAATATGGACACTAAATGTACTGTCACACTTAGTATGCTGTCCTTAATAGTTGATACATAGCATCTCTAATTTCGCCTGTATCGTTTACAACTCCAACATATTTTTCAGATTGAGCATAACAATCAAGTGCCTGATCTATCACATCCCATTGATCTTGGGTGAAGAAATCGTAAATCTTATTTAACTCTTTGTGAGAGTAATCTTTGTTGTTAACTGTGAAAGATGGCATAACAAATAATGTAAAATAGTGAGCAAGAAAAAAGATCTAATATTAAACACCGAGGTCTAATAGTAGATCTTTGAGATAAGTTTCAGCACAATCTTCAGCATCGAAGATGTTATCAAAAGTGCCGATATGTATCTCGTCACCGATGATGCAACCTTTTGAATCATCGTAAACCATAGTTTTGACTTCAAAACGATCATTACCATAGTGGTAGATTGAAAGATTTGGATCTAAATCGTTTTGACGGCGGTAAGTGTCAAACATTGAGGTGACTACACCTCTTGACCACTCGAAACCTAGATAGTCATCGCAAAGGTTGATGGACTGTGAAAAAAGAGATTTTGACATATTGAAAAATTCGTAAAACTTGATTATATACATAGTATCGCATGAAATGGGGCAAAAATCAAGCGACCTTGTACCTCTTTGTCCACTGTCACACTAATTCTCTTCATCTTCTATTTGAAATTCAAGAAGATAATGATCTAAATTAACCCCTAAATCTGCTGCTGTTCGTAAACATTCAAGGTAGGTAATTTGATCCTTAAAGTCAACAGTAAAGAGATCAGTTTCGACTGTGTAGTATGTCATTTTAGGTAATAATCCAATCGAGTTTGTTAATACTTTCTCTGCAACATAAACAGGTTAATGCACTCCAACTAAAGTGAAATACCTTGTTTGATTGTTGACATTTAGGGCATGTAATATACTTCCCATTAACACCTGAACGAGTGTACTTTGTGACGTTAGTCATTAATTTCTTCCCCTAATTTGTTGAATGATTTGTTTAAACAAGGGACATACAATTCACCCTCTGGTGTTAACATAGAGAGCATAAGTTCAAACCAATTATTATTAGTTTGATGCTTCTCTGGTGTTAAATCAGTGAAGTAAGTTTGTGACCATTGTTGAATTAAATTAGTCATGAAATCCTGGAATAAATGTTTGCATACAAGTGTTATCTTCGTCACTATCTTTCTCTTTCATCAAATCCCTAATTGTTACATTCTCTGCTAATTCATCAAATAAGTTATCAGTGGGATCACCACTATTTTCCATTTCGATGATATGTTCTCTTAGTTCAGTTTGTGACATTTTACCGTAGTAATCTGATAGAGAATCATATACATATTGCTCTAGATCTTTATAGTCCATTCTATCAAGAACTATCTCTGCATATTGGTCTCTAACTTCATCTAATTGAAGTGAAGTTAGGTTGGGATGTTTAACAATAACCTTAGCATCTAATTCACTATTAGTTGCGTTAGGATTTGCTTTTTGTGAATAAATTGCCATTGTAATAAGGGAATGAAAAGTAATAATTAGTGAGAGAAGATTATCTCATATAGAGATAACCACCTGCCCAATCTACGTTGTCTGAGTTATGTAAAAACTCACGATGTTTGATAATTCTCATATCATATCTTACATGCTTTGCAGGAGATTTCCATGATGCAGGTTTATAAACTTCACCTGTTTTCTTATCAACAAATGCGTGAACACTTCCATCCCTATATTCATTTCTATCTTGGAAAGTGTCATAATCTTGTTGTATAATTTTATAGTACTTTTTACCTGATTGTATACGAAACTTCATTAGATTAGCAGTGCCATTGTTGATACTTTCTAACTGAGATTGTGCATACTCTGATAACTCACCCTCTGTATATCTTTGAGAGTTATTTGTTATCATTCTCTTGTGATAATTGAAGTAATTCTTCTCAAGATTGTCACATAACTGCTCAGTCCAAAGTAATACATTGTCTGCTAACTTCTCTTGAAGTTCTTGTCTAAATTCAGCAGTTGCAACAGTCATAAAATCCTTTAAATTTGTTTATACTATTATAATACCCGATTTATAGGCATTATAGGAAAATTGTGTGACACTAATCGTACTGTCACACTATTACTTGTAGTAATTCAATTCATCAATTAGAGGATCATCATCCAATGGTATTGTTTCACTTGCTTGCTCTAATATCTCAATTAAGTTATCACAATCACTAGCAAATTGATCGTCTTGATTGTAATCATCACCTTGACAATATCCCTCTATTATATACAATAGAGTGCTAATTTGATCAAAACTTAATTCAATAGATGCTGAAGTCTTTGGTGTGATGATTAGATTAGCATCACGATTTGTTCCAGATGGCATTACTAATGTCCTCGCAAGTTGGGTTAATAGAGTTAGTGTTACGTTCTACAAAATATGTCCTATGAAATACATCTTTCTCTGTATATTCCCACTGTACTTGTTTATAATTAGGAGCATCAATCCATGCCTCTAATTGTTCTTCGGACTCGAAATCTATCGTGCCTGTGTTATTCTCATGTATGCGTAATGTTATCATTTAATTAATACTCATCTTGAGCAATATAGGGTGTCATTTTATCTATCTCTACCCTATATCCTGTAACTTCAGCATTAACATGCTCACCTAATTCTTCATTATAATAATCTAAATTAGAGTTCAAATATGCCTGTATTTCTTCACATAAATGAACAGGATTTGGTGCATCGTCATGTTCACATAGGATGCGAAATGAGTATGTAAATTCTTTAACTTTTGCCATGAAATCCTCCTTAGTAGTTTACAATAATGTCCCAGATAGAGATATAGTTTCTTAACCAATCTCTCTGGTAATTTGTTAATTTACCTTCAGAATCACCGTATAAAAGATCATCTGCACTCATAAACTCTAAGTTATACTTAGTGCAGAAGTCTTCTAATACTTCAGATAGACAATCAAGATTATTCATTGGCATAAATCCTCGAAACGTTGTTGTGCGATAACCTCGCATTGTTCCTCGCTAAATTGAGGATACTCTTCGCATACTTCTTCAAATAATGTTTCAAGTATGCTCTCATGATGTAATGTACTCACTTAGAATTCCTCCTTTTGTTGTTAGTTTGCTTGTAAAAAGGTGTAAGGAAATAATACTTTATCACTGGTGTTGGATTAACCAACTGATCGTAAATTTGCTGTGATAGAGTGCTCATTAAACTCCTTGTGATTTGTTTACTCTTATATAATAACCGATTTTAGGGACAATGGGGAAAATAGTAGACACTACTTGTACTGTCACACTAAACATATGAAAGTGGTGGAATACCCTCTATAAAGATATACGATACGACTGATTGTAGTCTATCTGCTATTCTTTTACCATATTTGCCTGATATTGGCACACATATTTGACCAAAACTTTTATGGTATAAGTTATAAGCACCAGCAGGTATTTTACCTGAATTCATATCATCTACATCCTTTTGATGTATTCTAATTACTCTACCTATTGTTTGTGCCATTTCAATATTAGGTAGATTTCTTAGCATAACTGAATGAGTCAAACCTGGAACATTTATCCCTTCTGATAGTATACTATAATGGAAGATTATCATCTTCTTAGTATCATCCTTACCCC
>CEVZ01068866.1_pt1 | contig 24555 bp, 25 predicted proteins | sample 361371 | NCBI WGS metagenome assembly CEVZ01 (sample SAMEA2620217, study PRJEB7988) | marine metagenome | isolation source: saline water (ENVO:00002010), including
GCTTTGCACGCAGGGGGTCAGGAGTTCGAATCTCCTTAGCTCCACCACTTTTTTTAGATATGAATCTTGATGTCTATTTTGTTGATTCATTTACCCAAAAGGTTTTTTCGGGTAATGCCGCTGGTGTGGTTTTTCACTCCGGCGAATTAACTGCTTCCACTATGCAGAATATTGCATTTGAAAATAATTTATCTGAGACAGCTTTCGTAGACACAACTAAAGATAATGAAATTAAGTTTTATAGCCCTTTAGTAGAAGTTGATTTGTGTGGACATGCAACACTGGCATCTGCTTTTATATATTTTAATTTCATAAACAAGGAAGCAGACCAAATAATTTTTAATTCTAACAGGGGTCAATTGGCAGCAACCAAAAAAGGAGATGCAATTGTTATGTCTTTACCTAAAGATAATCCTGAAACAGAAGTAAGTCTTGATAAATTTATTGATGCAATTGGTTGCAACGTCAAAGAAGCATATAAAGGCGTTGATGATTATTTAGTCATTATCGAAAATGAAGATACCTTACAGAATTTAAGCCCTAATATAAGTAAGATTGCAGCAATGCCTTCTCGTGGAGTTATTGTTTCTGCTAAGGGCAATGAAGTTGATTTTGTTTCTAGAGTTTTCGGCCCAAATGTTGGTGTAGATGAAGACCCAGTTACTGGCTCAGCGCATGCTCTTTTAGCGCCATATTGGGCATCAATTTTGGGTAAAAAAGATTTAACAGCAAAACAACTTTCACAAAGACAAGGTGAACTAAGTTGTTCAGTAAAAGATACTACAGTTGAAATTACAGGGTATGCAGTTCTCTACTTAAGAGGAACTATTAAAATTTAGAAAGTATAATATCGAGTATGAAACATCTGATCTACGTGCTTACTTTTTTATTTTTAGCAGTAGGTTTAGATCTAACTGGAGAAGAAACAATGCCAAAAGTTAAATTGACTACATCTATGGGAGATATTGTCCTTGAGCTTGATAATATAAATGCTCCAATATCAACTGAAAACTTTTTAAATTATGTAGAAAGTGGTTTTTATGAAGGAACAGTATTTCATCGTGTAATATCAGGTTTTATGATTCAAGGTGGAGGACATCTTGCTGACATGACACCCAAAGATGATAAATTAGAGCCCATTTTAAATGAAGCTAATAATGGCCTAATAAATTCAAGAGGAACAATAGCCATGGCCAGGACTGCAGACCCTCATTCAGCGTCATCTCAATTTTTTATTAATCATGCAGATAATGATTTTTTAAATTTTAAGACTGATCAAGTAGATCAAGGTTGGGGATATGCAGTTTTTGGCAAGGTAGTTGAAGGAATGGAAGTAGTTGACCAAATTGCTGAAGTAAAAACTACTTCTGTTGGCCCATATCAAGATGTGCCAGTAATGGCAATAACATTAATCAGTGCTGAAAAGTTAGATTAAGATTTTTTCATGTCACCATGACATGAACAGTCTAGCTCCTTGCAAGTTTTATAATTCCTGTAATGAGCATAAGCTAATGATGCTGAACCAAATAAGGTTAATATTTTTTCTCCAGCTTCTCCAAACACACTTTCACCTAGAACGACTGCCAAAACAAGTAGAACTAGACCAAAAATAGCCATAGGGATAAAAGATGAAGTTTTATGGTTTTTGTATCCAATATATAGAGCAAAAATACTGATAGGAAGCGCTAAAAGAACTATAAGTTTGTGCACAAATTCATTGTCTATTGCAAATGAAAGGTAGCCTGCACTTAAAATAAGAAAAGAGGGTACAAAAAAACAATGTACGACACAAATCATAGATAATGTCATTGCAAGTTTATCTGAAGTTTGTTGAGTCTTAAGCATAATTAGTGATGTGGTGCGCTAATAAACCTTTCAATTTCTTCTTGAGTTTCATAAGGCTTGGACATATCAGCCCAATCGATATTAAAGTTATCCTCTAGCTCAGCATAACTTAAAACACCAAGTTGTTCATATTTAGGCATTACCTTATCATTCAGTAATCCTATTCTCTTAAGGTTTGGAATAATTTTTGTAAATAAAAGAGTTCTAAAGTTTTTTCCTTGTTCAGTATTTTCTGCAGCTTCTTGAGCTTCTTCTGGAGTGTAATCAAGAAATCTGGCAATAACATCACCAGAAATCAATCTATTCCTCATGACTACACATGCTTCAAAAGCAAATTCTGCCCTATCATCTATTTCACTTTTCGATAACGTTTTTAGGTAATCTTCTAAGTAATTAACCCCAAAGGTTACATGTCTTGCTTCGTCTCTAATTACATAATGCAGTAATTGTTTGAGTAGACCATCATTAAGAATAAATTTCATATTATTGAATGCTGCTAAAGCTAACCCCTCAATAATTATTTGCATACCAATAAATTTGAGATCCCATCTTTCATCAGTAAGTATTTTATCCATAAGAGACTTTAGTCCTTTTGTTGCAGGATATTGAAACCCTATCTTTTCTTTAAGATATCTATTAAATCCTTCAACATGCCTAGCTTCATCAAAAGTTTGTGAAGCAGCATACATTTTTGCATTAAATGTTGGCGCACAAGATACTAGTTGTGAAGCTACTAACAGCGCTCCTTGTTCACCATGTAGAAATTGACTAAGGTTCCATGAAACTCTATGTCTATCCATTTCAACTTTTTTTGCATCTGATAGTTCTTCATACCCTCTTAGCGCACTATCTGGCGATTCAAATATTTCATAGTTAATCATTAACTCATCCTTTGGATATTCTTGAGACCAGTCTAAATCAGTTGTTACATTCCAGTTTAATTCCTTGCCTAGCTCATAAAGTTTTTTGATTCTATCTTCAACAACCGTATAGTCCCAGTTATAACTACCAGTCAAAGGAGACATAAAGATTTCATTAATGCATTCAATTGCATTTTGATCTTTTGGATCAATCTCAGGATATTCTTGAATCTCTTGAGGTTGATTATTAACTTTTTTTGATTTCATAAAGTTATAATTAGATTAGGATTTTAACAATTTCTAAAAATTATGGCTAATAGACTTAAAGGAAAAGTTGCTCTTATTACTGGTGGAGCAGCTGGATTCGGTAAAAAAACTGCTGAAACACTTAAAAATGAGGGTGCGGTAGTTTACATTTCAGATATCAATGTTGACGGCGGAGAAAAAGTTGCCAAAGAGTTTGATATTAAATTTTTTCAACATGACGTAACAAAAACAGATGATTGGGAAAGAGTAATTAAGGCAATTAAAGAATGTGAAGGTAAGCTCCATATTCTTGTAAATAATGCAGGTATCGGATACATGGGTGACGTTGAGTCAACTTCTAATGAAGCATGGGATTTAGTTCATAAAGTAGATCTTGATTCTGTATTTTATGGTTGCAAATATGCGTTACCGTTGATGAGAGATTCAGGGAACGGTTCAATAATTAATATTTCATCAATTTCAGGCATTGTTGCTGGACATAATTTTACTGCTTATAACAGTGCAAAGGCAGCAGTTAGGCACTTGTCAAAATCAGTAGCGCTTCATTGTGCTAGAACCACTAATTTGGTTAGATGTAATAGCGTACATCCTGTATTTGCCAGAACAGAAATATTAGAAGCCTTATTAAGTGATACCTCTAATGACATGTTGAGCAAACTAGAGCGTCAAATTCCAGTAAGAAAACTAGCTGAAGTAGATGATATTGCTAATGCAATATTATTCTTAGCATCAGATGAATCAAAAATGATTACAGGAACAGAGATTGTAATAGATGGAGGCTTATCTGCTCAATGATCAAATCAGCAAATTCTTTTAAAAATGTGGTTGAAAGACTATCTTTAGAGCAAATTGATACTTATTTATTTAGGTTTAAAGGTAAAAATGCAGGCATTCAAAGAATCTATGGAGGTCAAGTTATAGCTCAAGCTTATGTAGCAGCTGATGCAACTATAGAGGAAGAAAAACATCTTCATTCTCTCCATGCTTATTTTCTTCGACCAGGCATGTTAAAACAACCTGTTCTTTTCAGTGTTGATCCAGTTAGGAATGGTAGAAGTTTCTCAACTAGAACAGTTAAAGCTATACAAAATAATGAAGTAATTTTTACTATGAGTGTTTCTTTTCAAAAAGATGAAGAGGGCATATCACATAGCATAGATATGCCTAAAGTACCCCAACCTGAAGAACTAAAGAACGAACTTCAGTTGCGGGAAGAAAATATAGACAAGATCCCAGAAGAATTAAGACCGTTTTTACTTTCAGAAAGAGAGTATTCAATCAAATGGGTTGAATGGAATGACATTCTAAATCCAAAAAAATTACCCCCAATCAGAAACATCTGGCTCAAACCAAACGGTAAAATTCCAAGTGACAGATCAAAGCAATATGCTTTTTTAGCTTATGTATCAGATTCAGGTTTATTAGCACCTTGTCTTTATCCTCATGGAATGAGTTATATGTCTCCAAATTTAATGATGGCTAGCTTAGATCATGCAATGTGGTTCCATAAAACTGACTTTATCTGGGATGATTGGATACTTTATGCTACCGATAGTCCCTATACCGGCAATGCAAGGGGTTTAGGCAGAGGAACCTTTTTTAGCAGAAATGGTGATGTAATCGCATCTGTTACTCAAGAAGGACTATTTAGAATTAAAAATTCGTAATCTTTCAAGAAATAGAGAAACTTTATCAGGATTTATATCAGGTGTGATCCCACTACCAACATTAAAGATATAATTAGGTTTTGTATGATATTTCTCAAATATTAAATCTGCGATATCTATAAGTTCTGAATTGTCTTTATGAAAATCAACTGGATCAAAATTGCCTTGTATTGTTAATGACATATCAATGTAAGCATCTATATCTTCATCACAATCAAGATTGAAGCAGTTAATATCTGTGTTTGTTAAAAAGTTACTTACTTTATTTCCCTTGGCATAAAGGATTAAAGGAATATCTCCATCTAAACTTTTACTTATATCATTGATATATTTCAATGAAAATTCATTAAAATTATCTCCAAGTATGCCACCCCATGAATCAAATATTTGAATACAATCAGCTCCTGATTTAATCTGAGCTCCTATGTATTCTTTAATCGCATTAGATAACACCTCTAAAATAGCATGAGTATTTTCTGGCTCGGATTTAATATAAGAATTGATAAGCTCATAATTTCTTGGAGATCTTCCATAAAAAAGATATACAAATAATGTCCATGGGCTTCCTGAAAAACCTATCAGTGGAACTTCAATCTCGCTTTTGATTAATTCCGTTGCTTCGAAAACATAATCTAACTTTTCTAAATAATTAGAATAATTTAATTTAAGCTTTGGATTATTAATTACAGAATCAGCAAATACTGGTCCTTGACCTTTAATAAATTTGATTTCCACTCCCATTGCTTCAGGTATTGTAAGGATATCTGTGAAAGTAATGGCAGCATCTAAAGGAAATCTTCTTAGTGGCTGTAAAGTTAATTCTTTACAAACACTTGGTGATTTAATCATTTCAAAAAAATCAGGATATTTTGCTCGCACTTCTCTGTATTCTGGTAAATATCTTCCAGCTTGACGCAACAACCATACCGGCACATTTAATGCGTCATTATTTTTATTTAATGCATTGAGAAAGTTATTATTTTTCAAAATTTTCAATAAAGTTATCTAAAAATTTAACCAATCTTTTTTCATTTATTTCTTCAAGAATATATGGCGATCCAATTTCTTTCAATAAAATAAGATTGATTGTATTTGTATTCTTTTTATCCTTTTGCATTGCTGAAACAATTTGTTTTGCATTCAATTTAATTTTAGAAAAATCAAAATTAAAGCTTTTCAGTAATTCCAGTGATTTTTTATGCGTATTGTTATCAGAAGAGTTGATATATTTCCCATAATCTAGTGCCATCATCATACCAATAATTACTGCATGACCATGAAGTATTGGATCACTTAAGTTAGTTGATTCAATTCCATGAGCAAAAGTATGGCCAAAATTCAAAAATTTTCTTTTTCCCTTTTCAGTGAAATCATCAGTAACTATATTTGCTTTAATTTCAATTGATTCATCTACAATTTCTAATAATGTAGCTGGATCTCTATTGATTATTTGATCATGTTTATCAATTAATTTATTGACTATATTTTCTGATGTTATAAGTGCATGTTTAATTACCTCAGCTAAGCCATTTAAATACTCTTGTTCATTTAAAGTCTTTAAAAACTCTGAACAAATTATAATTTTGGATGGATTAAAAAATGTTCCAATGAAGTTTTTTATATTTCCATGATTTACTGCTGTTTTGCCTCCAATAGAAGCATCAACTTGAGCAAGTAAAGAAGTCGGCACCTGTATGTAATTTAGTCCTCTCATATATGTTGAAGACACAAACCCAGCTAAATCCGTTATTGCCCCACCACCTAAACTTATAATACAATCATTTTTTCGGAAAGATTTAGAATTTAAAAAATCAATTATCTCCATATACGAATTAAGATTTTTTTCTACCTCAGGTTCTGCAATTTCATAAAGTTCAAAATTATTATTCTTTATCTTCTCCCTTAGGGAGTTATGCATTTCCAGAACTTTTTTATCCGCTAATACACAATACTTAATATCAGAAGAAACTGAATCAAATACGTCATTTACATGTTCACAATTAATAATCTGAACTTCTTGTTGATTTAGATTAAATAGTATTTTCTTCATTTTTAATGATTTCAGTTGTTATATCTTCAATTGATTTATTACTTACATTAATTATTGATTTTGCACATTCTGTATAAAGATTTTCTCTCTCTAAATACAACTTTTCAAATTCTTCAATTTCTATTCCTTTTAATAAGGGCCTATTATTTTCTTTTTTTGTTGCACGATTGTACATATCCTTTATCTCAGCTTTAAGAAAATAAGTCTTGTGTTGTTTGAGTATTTCTCTATTTTTTTTGCAAATAACTATTCCTCCCCCTGTAGAAATGATTAGGTCAGAGCCATGATTAAACTCTTTAAGCAAATCACTCTCTTCTTTTCTAAATAAGTCTTCACCATACTCAGTAAAAATATCTTTGACAGAAAGGTTGAATTTCTTTTCAACTTCTCTATCTAAATCATAAAATGTATTAGTAAGGTATTTTGTTAAAGAACTTCCTACTGAGGATTTTCCAGAACCCATCATACCTATTAAAAAAATATTCATTTGTATAAAAATTTTGAAAGTGAATAATAATATATAAATTATGTCTATTCTAAGATTATTCTTACTTTTACTGCAGTTTGCATTTCTGTTTATGGGTGTAATTTATTTTATTTTTGCTAGAGATCTTCCAAAGATAGAAACAATCACAGAAATAAAATTAACTAATCCTATGAGAATTTATTCATCCGATGGTGAACTAATTGGGCTTTTTGGAACAGAAAAGAGAGAGATAGTGAAATTTGATGAAATACCAGAAAACCTTAAGAATGCAATAATTGCAGCTGAGGATGGTGATTTTTTTGAACATTCAGGAGTAGAAATTACAAGTTTAATTAGAGCTCTATATGGAGAAATTTCAGGCAAATCATTAGGCGGTGGCGGCACTATTACTATGCAAGTGGTAAGAAACTATGTCCTATCTTTTGAAAGGACATATGAAAGAAAACTGAAGGAGATTTTCTTAGCGTGGAGGCTAGAAGACTATTTAGACAAAGAGGAAATTTTTGAGCTTTATTTTAATAAAGCATTTTTAGGTAACCGTAATTATGGTTTTGCTGCAGCATATCAATATTATTTTGGAAAAGACTTTACAGAAGCAACAATCGCTGAATCAGCTCTTCTAGCTGGCATTTTACAAAGACCATCAAGGGTAAATCCTGTTAAAAGTCCTTCAGCATCGAAATCGAGAAGAGATTTGATTTTAGGCAGGATGCTATCAAGAAATTTTATCACTGAAGATGAATATGAAATTGCAAAAGCTGAGACTGTGACAAGTCAAAGTTATGGCCCACAAATAAATATTGAAGCTGAGTATATAGCTGAGAAGATTCGGGCTGAAATAATCAACAAGTTTGGTCCAAGAGCTTATGAGGATGGAATGAATATATATACAACTATTGATTCTGATATGCAGAATAATGCAGTTCAATCATTAAGAGAAAATCTGTATATTTATGATAAAAAATATGGGTGGCGTGCTGAAGAGGTCTACAAAGATTTTAATTTTTCAATATTAAAAAGTATTTTTCAGGATGAGGGAATTTTTATGATCCCTGCAAGGATTAATTATGAAGAAGCAAGGGAAGAAAACCTAGAAAAATTACAAAATTTGCTTGATTCCAAGCCATCACCAGATGGACTTATTCCAAGTTTAGTAATAAGTATTGATGATGAATCAGTCCAAATAATTACCGCTAAACTTGAATTAAAAAAAATTCCTTGGATTAAAGAATTTTATACTTGGGCACGCACAATAAATTCAGATGACACAAAATCACCTGAACCAGAAAATTTTTCAGATTTCCTAGAAATTGGAAGTTTAGTTTATATGAGCAATAAAGATGAAAACTTGAAAATAGAACAAGTTCCTAGAGCAGAAGCAGCATTTGTTGCTGTTGATGCCTTAAGTGGAAAACTTAAGGCATATGTTGGCGGTTTTGATTTTGAAAAATCAAAGTTTGATAGAGCTGGAGATTCTAAACTCTTGCCAGGTTCAAGTATTAAGCCTTTTATATATGCATGTGCATTTGAAAATGGGTTAAACCCTTCTTCAATTTTTATAGATGGACCTATAATTTTTGAGGACAATCAGCTTGAAGGTATATGGCGGCCAAGAAATAATTCAGGTGAATTTTTAGGTCCAATTCGATTACGTGAAGCTTTGATACAATCTCTCAATATTGTTTCAATCAAAATAGTTCAATCTTTAGGTTTACAAACAATCACAGATTGTTTCAAAAAATACAATTTTGATGAGCAAATGCTTACTAATGATTTATCGGTTGCATTAGGAACTGGAACTATTAGCCCATTAAAATTTGTTTCTAATTACTCAATGCTAATAAATGGTGGAGAAAGAACAAAAATCTATTACATAGATAGAGTTGAAGACATTGATGGCAATATAATATTTGATCCTGAGAATAAATATTCTAAAAATGTGAGCAGTCTTAATGAAATCAGTTTTCCTTGGATGAGCTCTGAGAAACTCGATTATTTAGATATACCTATGATTAAAACAGAAGTTTATCAACCAACTATATCAATGGATCCAAGAATATCTTTCATTATTTCAGATATTCTCAATGATGCTTTGAATCAAAATGTGAAAAGAAGAAGTTTGTATATGCCAATAAGTAGTATGGGCGGTAAAACAGGTACTACTAATGATGCCACAAGTACATGGTTTTCTGGATATGCCTCACATATTGTAGCTTCAGCATGGGTGGGAATGGATGATGGAACTTCACTAGGTGAGAATGAATTTGGCAGTACTAATGCTCTACCTATTTGGTTAGATTTTATGAATTACTCTAAAGATAGTCTTTCAGATTACTCAGTTGATGTGCCCGAAGGAATAGCAGCAATAAGAATCAACAAAGAATCTGGAAAAGTATCGCAGTCTTTTGAAAATAGTATTTTCGAATATTTTTTAGAAGAGAATGTCGTTGATTTTTTAGATTCTGAAACCAATGATTCAGAATTAAAAGAGATACTAAATTAATTATATTTAAGCTTAATCTCTGGGAATACCCGCAAAAAATTTTTTTCAAATAAACTTTTTATTTTATTAAGATTATCTTCGGTATCTCCTTCAAATCTAAATACAAGATTTGCACTTGTATTCGACGCTCTCATTAAAGCCCAAGAATTACCCAAACATACTCTAACACCATCGATTGTATTGACCTCCAGACCTGGAAATATCATTTCAGATTTAAATTTATTAACCATATTAAACTTTTCATCATCTGGAACTTCTAAAGTGAGTTCAGGAGTTGAAAATGTTGTGGGATATTTTTTCACTAATTCTGAAATATTAGTATTCGAATCAGAAAGAATTTTAGTAAGAATAACAGCAGAAAAAATAGCATCATCAAATCCATACCAATCTTCATTAATAAATATATGACCAGACATTTCACCACCTAGCACTGCATTTATTTCTTTGATCCTTTTTTTGATATTAAAATGCCCAGTTTTTTCCATTATTGGTTGCCCACCAAACTTTGTTATTAAAATTGGCAATTGATTTGAACATTTTACATCGAATACAACTGCTCCCTTTTTTTGGGCTAGAAAAAATTCTGCAATGAGCATGATTATTTTGTCAGCAACAATAGAATCCCCTCTGTTAGTTACTAAACCTATTCGATCTCCATCGCCATCGAAAGCAAATCCAATATCAGCATTTGTCGTCTCTATTTGTTTTTTTATTTCTATGAGATTATTTTCCTTACTTGGGTCTGGATGATGATTGGGAAAATTTCCGTTAGGTTCTTTGTTTATCGATATAACTTCCATACCAAGAGCATTAAAAACCTTATCTGCTAGGATCCCTGCCGAACCATTTCCACCATCTAAAACAACTTTCAATTTTTTTTCTATTTTTACTCTATTTGTTATTTCTCTTATATATCTTTCTTCAAAATCTAGACTTGTAATAATTTCTTTTTTTTCTTTTGGTATTTCAATAATATTTTCTACCAACTCTCTTATCTCAGATCCTGAAATAGCTTCATCATTTATAACTATTTTTAGACCATTGTCTTCTTTAGGATTATGACTGCCAGTAATCATTATTCCATTGGATGTTTCGCCTACTTTAGTAGCGTAATACACAAGTGGTGTAGGCACTAAGCCTAAGTTGAAGATTTCTATACCAGCAGCATTTAGACCAATAATTAGATTCTTTTTTATTTCATCACAAGACAATCTACTGTCATTACCCAAATAAACAGAATTTGAACCTGAAGCTATAATTTTTTCTCCAAGGACATAACCAATTTTTTGGATAGTTAAGCTATCTAGGTCACTTTTAGCATTTCCTCTTATGTCATATGCTCTGAATATGTTTGTGTTCATTATTTCAAATAAATTAGCAATTAAATTATACTACTCCATATGTCTAATACTTATTGGTTAAACGGAAAATTTATAAACAAAGAGGATGCTTATATAAGCCCTCTAACTCATACTTTACATTATGGCTTAGGAGCATTTGAAGGCGTAAGATCTTATGGGTCAAGCGATGGAAAAAATGTAAATATTTTTAGACTGAAAGAACATACAGAGCGACTTTTTGAATCAGCAAAAATAATAAATGTCCCCATTAATTTTAGTCTTGATGAGGTCATAGAGGCTCAAATAGGAGTTATTTCAAAATCAAATTTAAAGGATGCCTATATAAGACCTCTTCTTTATTTAAATGATGAACGTTTAGGCTTAGATATTGTAGGTATGAACTCGCATTTAATGATTTCCTGTTGGGATTGGCCTACTTATTTTGGCTCTGAATCAATAGAACAAGGTATAAATGTAATGATTTCATCATTCACTAGGCAATTTCCTAACAGCTTAATGACAAAATCAAAAATTTCTGGCGGATATGTGAATGGAGTAATGGCTCATGATCAAGCAAAGACTAACGGATATCAAGAAGCGATACTCTTAGATACAAATGGATTTGTTGCAGAGGGAAGCGGTCAAAATATATTCATTATAAAAAATGGCAGCCTATTAACACCAGAACTTACATGCTGTTTAAATGGAATAACTCGTAGATCTGTAATGCAAATAGCAAAAGATAAAGGAATAGATGTAGTTGAAAGACAAATAACCAGAGACGAGCTATATACAGCAGATGAAATATTTTTTTCTGGAACAGCAGTTGAAATAACTCCTATTAGGTCCGTTGATAAAGTTGTAATCGGTCCAGGTAAAAGAGGCGACATTACAACAGTCATACAAGAAACGTACTCATCAATAGTAAGAGGAGAGACAAAAGAATACGACCATTGGTTATCTAGAGTTTAATGTCTAGACTGAAAATAGCTTTTTTGAGTTATCGAAGTGATCCTTTCTCTGGCGGCCAAGGAATATACCTGAAAAATTTATCTGAAGCTCTGGCTGATCGAGGTCATGAGATAACAGTTTTTTCTGCAAACCCTCTACCGTATCTTAAAGAGAACATAAGACTTATTAAAGTTGATACACCTGGATATTTTGAAACATTTGAATTTAACAAAAGATTAAAAATTTTTAGAGATCTCAAAAAAAATAGAACTGAATTTCTAGACTTTTTTAAAACCTGTTCAGGCACATTTACAGAACCTATTTTTTTTGGAGAAAGGCTAGCAGTAAATGAAGTTTTTGCTAAGGAAGCTAAAACTTTTGATATATTTCATGACAATCAATCCTTAAGTAAATATCCTGAAATCCTAAATAAAAAACTAGTCACCACATTACACCATCCAATACATGTAGATAGAGATATAGATTTAGAAAATGAGAAAGATTTTCTAATGAGATTCGCAATTAGAAGGTGGTACTCTTTTCTTAATTTTCAAAAGAAAAATATAAAGAATATAAAAGTCATAATTTCTCCTTCAGAATCTTCTAAATTTGATATCCATAAGTTTTTTCAATGTCCTATGGAAAAAATTGAAGTAATTTGGAACGGAATTGAACTGAGTGAACATAAATTCACTAACAGGATTAATTTTAATAATAATTTAGTAACAATAGTGAGTGCTGATGTTCCAATGAAAAATTTAAAAACTATCATAAAAGCAATATCTCATGTCAAAAATAAAATACCTAATATTAGATTGACCATTATTGGAGATTTAAGAGAAGAAAATAAAACTTTAATTGATAAGTTTGGTTTGCAGAAAAATATAAAGTTCAAAAAAAAGCTTTCTAGGCCAGAATTAATAAGTACATTAAAAGACTCAGATATTGGAATATCTGGCTCTTTATATGAAGGCTTTGGATTTCCACTTATAGAAATGATATCTACTGGACTGCCAGTTATTACTTCCAATAGAGGCTCATTGCCCGAATTAGCTGGGGATTCTGGATTAACATTTGAGGCAAATAGCTCCACTGATCTGAGCGAGAAAATTATAAATCTAATTGAGGATAATTCATTAAGAGAGGAACTAATTTTTAGTGCCAAGAAAAGAAGGGATGATTTTTTTGGTTGGGACGAGTATGCTAAAAAGCTTGAACTCATATACCAGAATGTAATAAGTGGAAACATTTAAATTTAATTCCCTTAATCTTAAAAAAATCAAGAAAGTTATTGATGTAGGCTGCGGTAATGGTAGACATTTAAAATCATTAGGATTTAAATTGACCAAAGCAGAGATTATAGGTATAGATCAATCTGAAGAAGAAATTAAGAAACTTAAAGAAGAATTAGAATTCCGCTCTTGTAAGAATAACAATTCCTATAAATTCATTAATGGTGATGTAAGAAAAATGGATGTATTGGATAATTCACAAGATCTAGTGATATGTTCTGAAGTTCTGGAACATGTACCAAATTTTGAAGATGTATTAGAAGAATGTTACAGAATATTAAAACCAGGCGCTGTAATGCTCATAAGTGTACCTTCTTATTTTCCAGAAAGTCTTTGCTGGAAATTCTCAAAAAAATATAAGCAAACTCCAGGAGGACACATAAGAATTTTTAAAAAAAATTTCCTTAAAGAAAGATTTACAGCCTTAAATCTAAAACTATTTAAATATCACAGAGAACATGCACTTCATTCAATCTATTGGATTTTGAGAGCAAGAAATAATATGGAAGAAAGCAATTTCTTAAAATCATTTCATGGTCTTTTAGTTAAACAAATGTTTGGCCAAGCTAAACTATCTCTAGCCTTAGAAAAGTTTTTAAATCCTTTTTTTGGCAAATCAGAATGCTTTTATCTTAGAAAATGAAAAAAAAAGATTTTGAAAAGGCAAAAAATTGGATTATTGAGAATCAATCTTCTGATGGGTCAATCTATTGGGATCAAAAAGGCAGATGTGATGCTTGGGATCATTGTGAGTGCCTTATTGCATTAGCTATATTTGAAGAGTGGGAAGCATTCGATAAAGGAATAGATTGGATCATGAAAAATATAAATGATGAGGGCTTGATATTCGCAGAATTCAATTTTGGCAAGCCAACAAAAAAATTCTTTGAAGCTCATCATGCTGCTTATGTTTTTCTTCCTTTACTGCAAAAATATCTAATAGATGGTGAAAAGGACTACCTAAAAAAATTATCTAAAAAATTAAAACAAATTTATAAAGGTATAAGTTTATTTAGAGATACTGACGGGTATTTTTATTGGGCAAAAAATTCTAATGGATATTTGGATAATTCATTAATCACTGCCTCATGTTCAATTGAACTTTCAAGAAGAGCATATGAAAGAATATTTAGAGTCATAGAGGATGGTTTTTATGAAAGCAATGAATTCCTAAGTGATGAAATGTTGAATTCATCAAAATTTAATAGAGACGGTATTGATAGATCAAGATTTTCTATGGATTCTTACTATCCTTTTATGTGCGGATATGTAAACGATAAAAAAATTAATAAGTTTCTTGATGAATTCTATGTTGATGGTTTGGGTATTAAATGTGTCATTGAAGAGCCATGGGTAACCCTGGCAGAATCTTCTGAAGCGGTAATTGCATTATTAAAATCAGGAAAGAGAGATTTAGCTCAGAAGATATTCATCGATTTAATCCAATTTAAAAATAAAAAGGGAGTTTTTCCTACTGGTTATCAATATAAATTAGATTTGTTCTGGCCTGAGGAACAATCAACCTGGACAAATGCAGCAGTAATTATGGCAGCAGATTGCCTTTTTGACCTTACAGGGAAAGAGAAAGCAATATTAATTTAATTTTTCTAAAATCACTAAACTTTTAATCTTTTTAATAAGACTGAAACCATCTTTTAGTGATTTCAAAAAAATTTCTTTTGGCGCTTGTCCACCTTCTGATTCTGAATCATATACATCATGTATTGCTAGGATGCCTCCAATTTTAATTTTATCTTTCCAACATTTGTAATCATTTCTAGCAGCTTTAAAGGTATGACTACCATCTATAAAGATCATATTAATTCCATCTTCGACTATTTTTGATGCTGATTCAGAATCCATTATTAATGGTTTAATTGAGTTTTTTAAGTTTTGTTTTTCAATATTTTTAAGGAAGAGAGGAAGTGTATTAACTCTCTCTTTTTTATAGTCATATATTTCCTCATCAAAATATTCTTCCCCTAATTGCTGTTCTTCTGATCCTCTATGATGATCAATTGAATAAAGATAGGAATTATTCTCTTTGCATGCTTGACCCAAGTAACAAGCAGATTTTCCACAATATGAACCTATTTCCACAGCAATGCCTTCTTTACAATATTTTTTGCAATAAAAATAAAGTGCTTTGCCTTCTTCATGATCAAGGAAACCTTTAATTTTTTTAAAATTTTCAATCATATATTTCTGGATTTTGAGACTTAAATCTTCTGTGGTGCCAAAGGTATTGTTCTGGAGCCTGCATGATACTTTGTTCAATCTTTTTATTTATCATGTCAGCAAAAATTTGATCTGCTTTAGCGTAGTGATTTACATCTTCAAACTTAAATAAATATGTATCCTCTTTTCGAACGGAATCTACATACATTAGATTACAGCCTGTTATTTTTTTAATTCTGTAAGGTGCGATTGTTGTTAAACAGTTTTGAGAGAAAAAGGTAGACACCACTGAACTCTTATTTCTATAGTCTTGGTCAGGGCCATATAGAATAATTTTTCCTTGTTTAAGCAAACTCATACATTCTTTAACATTAGAATTTGCTATCAGACCCTTCATTCCTTTTAATCTTCCTCTTTGTTGTAATTTCTGAATTAAGGCGCTGTTGTTCGGACGTTCCATCCCATAAATTTCAAATCTTTCGCCTAGAAGTCGAGCTGATAATTCAAGAAATACATTATGCCTAAAAAGCAATAGAACTCCCTGTTTACTATTTTGTGCTGAAGTTAAAAGATTAGAATTCATAAATTTTACATTGACTTTCTTTATTCTTTTATTGGCATTCCATGCAAAGTTATTTTCATATAGCGCTAAGTGAGTCTCTTCCCAAATTCTGTCTGTTAGATCATTACGCCATTCATTACTTTTATTTTTAAAACAGTGATTAATATTAGCTTCGATAATTTTTCTTCTCTTTTTCATAGAGTTTCCTAAAACCTTCCAGAGAATAGAATTTCTTGTAAATAGTGATCTTGGTAACAAGCTGATAAACTTTGTAAAAGTAATTATCAATATAAGAATGATATTATTCATGTAATGCTTATTGTATATAACTTCATTTATTTTTTATTCCTACCTTTGCTTATTGTTAGAGATTTATTTGTTATAGAGAAGAATAAACTTGGAACTATATGTCAGAAACTAGGTTTCCAGCTTTCAAATTCAAAAGAAAATACAATTTGGCTTCATGGAGTCAGTCTCGGGGAAATAAAAATAATCGCTCCACTTGCAAAAAAGTTAATAGATGAAGGGCATAAAGTTTTAGTAAGTACCACTACAAATACTGGGAGAAATGAAATAAAAAATAGCTTCGGGAATATTCCAATTAAATCAATAACTTTTCCTTATGACTTGGGCTTAGTACATAAAAAGATTATTCATAGATATAAAGTTAAGAAAATTGTTTTATTTGAAAGTGAATTTTGGCCTAATTTGCTTAGTTCTGTTCCAGATAATACTAAGGTAATATCTTTAAATACATCTATATCTGACACTACTTACTCAAGACTTAAGTACTTTAAAGGTATAGCAAAAAGTATGATTCAAAGAATCGACCTTTTTTTAGCTCAATCAAATAATACAATTCAAAGACTAGAATTTTTTGGTGCTAAACACACTCAGCTCTTAGGAAATATAAAAATTAATTTTGAGAATTATGAAATTGACATAAACAAGAAAAAACACTTTTTATCTAATTTAGAAAATCCCAATAAATTTAAAATTGTTTTAGGTAGTTCTCATAAGGATGAAGAAGAATTTGTTTATGATGCTTGGAATCAAATGCCAAATTCTTTGTTAATAATTGCCCCCAGACATCCTGAAAGGATTGCAAAAATTAAAAAAACATTTAGCTCTAAAGCTAATGTTGAGATTTTTGATCGAGTTGGCGATTTATTTCATTTATATGCTGTTGCAGATCTTGCTATTGTTGGTGGGAGCATAATATTCAATAAAGGCCACAATTTTATGGAGCCAGTTTATGCAGAAACTCCATCAATAACAGGGTCAAAACTTGAAAATTATAAAGAGCTTAAAAAAAAGCTATGTGACACAAATATCTTCGAGACTTTTAGCAGTAAGAATGATCTAGTTAAGTTATTAAAAAAGTATCAAAATAATCAATACAGAACAGATAAACTAAATCAGCAAAAGGATGCACTAGAGAAGATTGCTGGTTCTTATGATTCAGTTCTAAGAGCTTTGAATGAAATTTAAGTTTGATTGTCCTGCAATATTTCTTATAGGTCCAACTGCAAGTGGTAAAACAGAACAATCAATTTCTATCGCTCAAGAATTTCCAGTTGAAATCATAAGTGTGGATAGCGTAATGGTTTTTGAGGGATTGGATATAGGAACATCTAAACCATCTAAATCTCTAAGAGATTCTTTCCCTCACCATTTAATAGATATATGCTCACCAAAACAAAAGTTTGATTTAGGCTTGTTTCTTAAAAATGCTGAAAAAGCAATCAAAAGCATAAGAAGAAAGAATAAAGTTCCTTTGTTCATTGGAGGGTCAATGCTTTTCCACAAAACACTCATGGAAGGTATTCATAATTTTCCAAATGATCAAGAAATTCGCTTAGACTTGGAGAAGCTTAGAGAAAAAAAAGGGCTAGAGGTTTTAGTTAATGAGCTAAAAAATCTTGATTATGAAACATATCTTAAGATTGATATAAAAAATGCAAGAAGGGTAGAAAGAGCGCTCGAAATAATTAGAATTACAGGCAAAAAATTATCTGAACTTAAATCTGAATCAAAAACTCTTTTTTTTAATCAAAAAGATTGTTTGTTGTTAGCAATATCAGATGATAAATATAAGCTTGAAGATAGAGCCAAACGAAGATTAAATAAAATGATTGATTTGGGCTTCGTTGCAGAACTTGAAAATTTAAAAAAGGAATATAAATTAACTTCTGAGCACCAAAGTATGAATTCAATAAACTACAAACAATTTTTTCCTTATATAAATAATAATATCTCTTTAGATAATGCAATTAATGATGCCCTTAATGCGACTAAACAACTAATTAAAACTCAGATAAATTGGATGAAAAAATTCAAATTAAATTACTGTGTAAATACCGATAATATAAATGATTCAGGAGTATTTTCTGATACAATAAACAATTACTTAAGGAACTATATCAGATGAACTGGAATCCAAATGAAAATGACCCATGGGGTAAAAAAAATAGCCCTCCAGATCTCGATGATGCTATAAAAAGATTAAGAAAAGTCTTTGGTAATCGCGGCGGAGATAATAAAGGCAAAGGATTTAAATTTACTTTCAAATTCTTTTCCTACTTACTGGTTGGTTTGTTGACCTTGTATGTATTTTTGGGTGTAAGAATAGTAAATGAGGCAGATAGACTTGTTGTTCTTACCTTAGGAAAATACAACAGAGTTTTAGGTCCAGGACTTGTGTTCCACTTCCCAATTATTGAAGAGATTTATTCTGCAGAGAACATTTCTAAAATTAGAACCTTTGTCTTGCCGACGAATATGCTTACTAAGGATGAAAATATTGTAGATGTTGAGCTTAATGTACAGTACACCATAAGTGACATAAAGAAATATGCACTTAATGTTGAGGATCCGGAAATAACAATTAGACAGGCAACTGAAAGTGCTCTTCGTCATGTCATTGGTGAAAACAATATGGATGATCTTTTAACTTCTGGTGCAGCAGCTATTAGTTCTGATATTTTACTGAGGCTTGAAGAGTACCTTGATATATATGATGCAGGTATATCAGTGCAACAAGTCAATATTGAACAAAGACAACCTCCAACAGAAGTAATAGATTCATTTAGGGATGTAGTCGCTGCTCGGGAGGATAAAGAAAGATTAAGAAATGAAGCCGAAAAGTATGCTTTATCAATTGTGCCACAAGCAAGAGGTGAAGCTCAAAGACAGTTGCAAGATGCTGAGGCTTATAAACAAAAAGTTATAGCAATTGCACAAGGTGAAGCAGATAGATTTGAAGCACTTTTAGTTGAATATAAAAAAGCGCCTGAGGTAACAAGACAGAGGTTATATCTTGATGCTATTGAAGAAGTATTGTCATCAAGCACGAAAGTAATGATCGATGTAGATGGAGGAAATAATCTACTATATTTGCCTCTAGATCAATTAATGAAAAGAGAGGATGATGATGAATAAAAATGGTTTCATGACTATCCTAGCGATTCTCGTAATCGTAATGATTTTTCAATCTGTAGTAATAGTTAGAGATACAGAAAAAGCAATACTACTTAAGCTCGGAGCTTTTGAAAGAACATTAGAACCCGGTTTAAATTTTAAAATTCCATTTGTAGATAGTGTTATTAAATTTGAAGCAAGAATAAGAACATTAGATACACCACCAGATAGAGTTTTATCAAGTGAAGCGAAACCGTTGAGTGTTGATTCGTTTGTTAAATATAGAATTGTAGATGCAGAAACTTACTATACTTCAACTAATGGTGGCCAAGATAGAGTTGCTGAAGATACTCTTCAAAGACGAGTAAAAGACAAACTAAGAAATGAATTTGGTAAAAGAACATTAAATGAGGTAGTTTCTGGTGATAGAGATGGACTCATGCTTGCCCTTAAAGATTCGTTAGGCGAAGACTCAAATGAGCTTGGAGTTGAAATAATTGATTTTAGAGTTAAAAGAATAGATTTTGAGAGAGAAATCAGAACTTCAGTTTTTGAAAGAATGAAAACTGAAAGAAATAGAATTGCAGAAGAATTACGAGCAGAAGGAAGAGAAACTGCAGAGAGAATTAGAGCTGATGCGGATAAACAGAGAACAATTATTCTTGCTAATGCAACAAAAGAGGCTGAGATAATAAGAGGTGAAGGTGATGCCCAGGCAGCAGCAACTTATGCCAATGCATACAATAAAGATCCTGAATTTTATGACTTCACAAGAAGTCTCAAAGCTTATAAAGAAACTTTCAATAATGAAGGTGATATTCTTTTAATTGATCCTGACAGCGACTTCTTTAAATATTTAAATAATTCAGAAAAACCCTAATCAATGAAAAAGTCCCTAATCCTTGTAGGAACTCAATGGGGTGATGAAGGAAAAGGAAAGATAGTTGATTACTTCTCTAAAAAGTTTAAAGCCGTCTGTCGTTTTCAAGGTGGGCATAATGCAGGCCATACAATTTATAATGAAAAAGAAAAATTTGTATTACATCTAATTCCATCAGGCATATTCTATGATCATGTATCTTGTTTTATTGGCCAAGGTGTAATTCTTTCTCTGGACTCATTAATTGAAGAAATCGAACAGCTAGAATCCAAAGGCATAAGCCTTGAAGGTAAGTTGAGAATAAGTCGATACTGCAGCTTACTTCTACCGATTCATGCCAAAATTGATCAATTGAGAGAAGATAAAAAGAATGCAATAGGAACTACTAGAAGAGGTATTGGACCCGCTTATGAAGACAAAACTGCGAGAAGAAGTATCAAAGCATTTGATCTAGAAGATAGTGAGTTACTTGAAGAAAAAGTAAAAAATTTAGTCGATTATTACAATTTTCAAATTAAGACGATCCATAAATCTGATACTTTTATTTATAAAGATGTATTAAATGATTTAAAAAAATCTTATCTAAAAGCTTCAAAATATTTTGGTGACGTTACAGATTCATTAGAAGAAATATACGAGAATGGAGAAAATATTCTCTATGAAGGAGCCCAAGGCACCCTTTTAGATGTAGACTATGGCACCTATCCATATGTCACTTCATCAAATACGTTAGCTACCTCAGTTGGAGTGGGATCAGGTTTTCCAAAAAGCATATATTCAGACGTATTAGGAGTAACAAAAGCTTACACCACAAGAGTTGGCTCTGGGCCATTTCCAACAGAACTTTTTTGTGAGGATGGAAAAAAACTTGCAGAACTAGGTCATGAATTCGGTGCAACTACGGGCAGACCAAGAAGATGTGGTTGGCTTGATCTTGTTGCATTGAAGTATTCAGCTAAGCTCAATAATTTAACAGAACTCTGCATTACTAAACTAGATGTATTAGATAATTTTGAGACAATCAAAATTTGCCACAGCTATAAGATTGGCAAAGAAGAGACCTCTTTTAAATCAAGACTTCTTCACAAAGTTGATCCAGTTTATGAAAATTTTTCAGGCTGGAATGTATCATTAAATAATTATAGTGATTTTGATAGTTTACCTATCGAGGCTAAAGATTTTATCAACTATATAGAAGATTATGTTGGAGTAAAAGTTACATTAATTTCTAATGGGCCTAATAGATCTGATTTAATCCATAGATAATTCTTTAGCACGCCTAACTCCAGCATCAATTGCACCAGAAAAAATTTCATTAAATTTTTCTTTATTTAAATAATCCAATCCTGCTTCTGTAGTACCACCTTTAGAAGCAATACTTTCAATTAGATTATCTAAATTTTCTCCATTTTTTATTGAAGAAATTAGACTTGATAGAAATACGATTGAAATTAGTCTTTTAACTTCATTATCTTGGACTAAAGCATCCATTCTTTTCTCAAATTCATTCAAAATTTCATAAAAAAATGCTGGACCACTACCTATAAGAACAGTATGAAGGTCAATTTGGTCTTCATTCTCAACTTCATATGCTTCACCTAAAAATTTAAAGATTTGCAATATTTCTGAATTATCAGAATTAGAATAGATTGCTGTAATTCCTAAATTATCTTTAGCACCAACATTCGGCATTGCTCTATATATTTTTTTGGTAGGCAAAGAGGTTTTTAAGCTTTCAAGTTTTATACCCGCAGCTACACTGACTATAATTTGGTCTTTTTTTACAAAAGTAGATAGCTCCTTGCATAATTCAGGCACATCTTGAGGCTTAACACATATAAAAATAATATCTGCAACCTTGCAACATTCATCTAAACTTAAAGGTATACAATCATTAGCTTTTAACCAGTCTTGGCTGTTTTGCATTATGTCAAAACCAATAATTTTATAATTTGAGTCTTTTCTAAGGCCTGTAATAAGGGATTTAGCAATATGACCGCAGCCTATAAAACCAAGTGTTTTCATTAATTAGATTCTAATATTTTTTCTAAAGTTGCGTTAATGAATTTGTAAGAATTATCAGCACCAAATTTTTTACTTAATCTTACACCTTCATCAATTAATATATTCTTATGTATTTTTTCTAATTCACTCTCTGCCAAACTAATTAAGAGTATATTTTCTTCCATAGTCTCAATATTTTTTATACCGAATAGCTCTAATTCAGCAGACTTATAGATTAAATCTTTCAACCTTTTAGAATTTGAAGTGATATAACTGAACATATTTCTAAAAAAAATGTAATCTACTTTAGTTTTTGTGAAATCTTTTCGAAAAGATTCTTCTATTTTTTTAGCATCATTATGTCCAAATGAAAATTCATATAAAGCTTGGACAAGCAGTTCTCTGGCATTAACCTTATCTTTATGTTTACTTAAATTCTTCATAACAAAACAATATTTGTCTATTTTTTTGATAATTCTGATACTTCGTCAGCAAAATCTTTAATATCTTGAAAATCTTCGTAAACGGAGGCATAGCGAACATAGGCAACTTGATCTAAGTCTTTAAGCTGACTCATTACCTGTTTACCAATTATCTGAGCTGAAATCTCTCTTTCACCTATCTTTCTTATGTAGTCTTTTATATTTTGAATAGCATTTTCAATTTGTTCAGAAGAAACTGGTCTTTTTTCTAAAGCTACATTTAGAGATGCAACTAATTTTTCCTCATCAAATGGCTCCCTTCTTTCATTGGATTTTATTATTTTAGGCATGACTAGCTCAGCTTCTTCATAAGTAGAGAATCTCTCACCACAATCAATGCACTCTCTTCGGCGTTTAATTTGCGAACCTCCAGCAACTAATCTTGAATCAACTACTTTGGTTTCTTCGCTTGAACAAAAAGGACAGTACATTATTTGTAAACCGGAAATTTATTGCAAAGATCTTTTATTTTAACTTTGATTTCATCAAGAGAAGCCTGATCATTTTTATTTTCAAGAGCATCACATATAAAATCAACAATATTCATAGCTTCAACTTCTTTGAATCCTCTTGTTGTTATTGCCGGAGTTCCAATTCTAATTCCAGATGTTACAAAGGGCGATTCTGGATCATTAGGTATAGAATTTTTATTTACGGTTATGTTAACTGTTCCTAAAAGTTCTTCTGCCTCTTTTCCATTGATATCTTTATTTTGTAAATCAAGCAAAAGCAAATGATTTTCTGTCATTGGGCGCACTAAATCATAGCCTCTTTCTAAAAATTTATTGCACATTGCTTTAGCATTATTAACTATCTGTTTTGAATAGTTCTTAAAATCATCTGTCATAGCTTCTTTGAAACATACAGCTTTAGCTGCTATTACATGCATTAATGGACCACCTTGCGAACCAGGAAAAACTGCAAAATTAAGTTTTTTCTGAAAATCTTCATCCTCATTTGAGAGAATAATTCCAGATCTTGGCCCTCTAAGTGATTTATGTGTTGTGCTTGTCACCACATGTGCATGATCAATGGGATTCGGATACACCTCACCTGCAATTAATCCAGAAACATGAGCCATATCAACCATTAAATAAGCTCCAACACTATCCGCAATTTCTCTAAATTTTTTCCAATCAATTATACCCATATAGGCAGAAAAACCAGCAAGAATTAGCTTTGGCTTATGTTCTGTAGCAAGCTTACTGATTGAATCATAATCAATTTCACCTGTTTCTGGATGTAATCCATATTGAATTGCGTTGAAATTTTTACCAGAGAAATTTACTTTTGCTCCATGAGTTAAATGACCACCTTGATCTAAAGCCATTCCCAAAAAAGTGTCTCCTGGTTCAAGAAGGGCTAAAAAAACTGCAGCATTTGCTGAAGCTCCTGAATGAGGCTGAACATTAGCAAATTTGGCTTTAAAAAGTTTTTTAGCTCGCTCAATTGCTAGATTTTCAGCTCCATCAACATGTTCACAACCGCCATAGTATCTTTTTTTTGGATATCCTTCTGCATACTTATTAGTAAGCACACTACCTTGAGCTTCAAGAACTCTCTTGGAAGCATAATTTTCTGAAGCTATTAATTCAATATGTTCTTCTTGCCTAACTAACTCTCTATCTAAAAATATTGCTAGATCTGCATCATATTCGGAAATACTTTGATTCTGTGTCTTTTTGAATTCATTCATTATGGTTTTTTATGTTTAAATTTCGATTTCCTATTCGGAAAGCATGTTTTACATATTGAGCACTCGAGACC
>CEVZ01045400.1_pt1 | contig 24428 bp, 26 predicted proteins | sample 361371 | NCBI WGS metagenome assembly CEVZ01 (sample SAMEA2620217, study PRJEB7988) | marine metagenome | isolation source: saline water (ENVO:00002010), including
GCATATCTTACAAGTGGGTCATTAATAGTTACTGTTGTTGAATCTACAGTAGTTGTAGTACCACTAACTGTTAAGTCTCCTGCAATTGTTACATCGTTAGGTAAACCTATTGTTATTGTTCCACTACTCTCAGCAACCTCTACTTCATTAGAAGTTCCTGAGAATGTAATAGTTCCACCAAGAGCAGTTGCTGTTGAGTTAGAACCATCTGTTACAGTTATAGAACTATTTGCTAATTTACTGTTAGCTATTGAGCCAGCAAGTTGTGCATTTGTAATTGTTCCTGTTAATGATGATGTTGGGTAATTTGTAGCATCAGTTAAATCAAACGCTGGTGTCGCATCAGATCCACCTAAAGCTAAAGAGATACCACCAAATGATACAGTAGAGTTAGAAAGTGATGAGTTACCAATGTTAGATAAAGTATTATCTGCACCACTTATTGTTTTATTTGTTAAAGTTTGAGAACCTGTAAGAGTTGCTACAGTGCTGTCTATTGCAAATGAAACATCGTTAGAACTACCAGTAGTATCAATACCTGTACCACCTGTGAATGTAATTGTCTCACTATCTAAATCAATTGACAGTGCACCTCCACTATCAGCTTGAAAATCTAAATCTTGTGCAGTAACTTGTGAATCAACATAAGCTTTGACAGACTGTTGTGTTGGTACTTTAGTTGCACTATCTGATGCCATATTATCTTCATCAATAGTGTCTGAAATCATTGCAAAATCTACTGCACCTGCCGCTATTGTTGCAACACCTGTATCTGCAATAGTTATATCACCTGATACAACATTGTCAATCCACATTGAAGTACCAGTATCATAAAAAAGTAATGAAGCGTCTGCTGGAGAGGTAATGTTTGTATCATTTAATTCAGCTAATGTATCTTCTGTAGCTATTTGTGCATCTACATAAGCTTTTACAGATTGCTGTGTTGGAAGGTGAGTAGCAGAATCTGAAGCCATATCATCTTCGTCTTTAGTTGCTACTGAAAAGTCAAGTCTGTCGTTTGTATCATCGTATGAAACATCTATAAATGATTCTGTACCACCAGTAACCATACCACCGACTTTGTCAGTAAATGCTTCTGTAATTTCAGATAAATCTACAGATAAAGTTAACTGGTTATTATTGTCATCATAATTTATATCAATGCCAGATGTTGCTGAATCAATAAGTAAAGCACCTACTCTGTCGTCTACTCTTTCGTTAGTAAAATATAGATTGCTAGAACCTTCACTTAAATCATCTGTATCTAAACCAGATAAGCTTGAAACTGTACCAGTAACATTACCTTCTAAGTTTGCAACTAATGTTCCTGCTGTTCCACTAAATACTTCTGAAGTGTTTGTTGCATCAGGAATAAATGTAAACTTACCTGAACTATCATCGAATCCAAAGAAACCAAGTTTTGCAGCAGAACCATTGTGCCATCTGAATTCAATACCTCTGTCTTTGTTGTCATCTGAGCTTGGAGCTGTATCTCCACCCAATGTCATTATTGGGTCATCAAGAGTTGTTGTTGTGCTATTTATTGTTGTGGTTGTACCATTGACTATTAAGTTTCCACTAAGAGTTAAACCATTAAATGTAGGTGAATCAGAAGTTCCTAAACCTAAAGAAGCTCTTGCTGTATTGCCTGTTTCTAAAACAAAGTTAGATCCATCACCGACTATAAATCCACCGTCAGTAACTGCTAATCCTGCTACATCTGTTAATTGTGCATCATAAGCTTGGACATCGCTACCTATAGCTATTCCTAATGCTGTTCTCGCACCAGAAGCAGTTATAGCACCTGTACCACCATCTGCTATTCCTATATAATCTGATGCTTGAAACTCGGCGAAACCTGTCAGGTCACTACCGCTAAATTCTCCTCTTATGGGTGTTTTTACTGCCATATTATGCTGCCATTGTTATGTCTTTGGTCACTGTGCTTCCATCTGCTTTGGTGTATGTAAAAGTGAGGCTATCCCCACTTGTAGTAGCGGGCATTATCATAAATGAAAAAGTGCTACCATCTGATTGTAGCAGGCGAAAAGCTCTCGTGGACATACCTGCACTTGAGCCACCACCATTTACAGCCTGCGAAACTGTTTGGTTAATAAAAAAGTTTTTTAGTGGAACTTTCTCACTTGTACCATCTGCTTTGGTATAAGTTAGATATCCATACTTAGATAATCTTTTTAAAGCTTCGTTTTTAAAAGATAATTTACCTGTTCCATCATCAGTTGTTATTTCTATACCCTCTCCTGCTTCAGCAGTTAAAGTATCTGTAGCTGAATCTGCTGTAAGCGTAGATTGTCCTGCAACTGCAATATTTTTGAATACATCTTCCGTACTTCCTGCTGTAGCACTAGAGGTAAAAGTAACTGTATCTGTAGAAGCATCAGTTGTTATTGTCATACCAGAGCCCGCAACAAAAGTTAATGTATCTGTTGCAGAATCTCCTACGACATTACTCTGTCCTGAGACTGCTATCTTATCAAAAGAATTTGTTTGTGTAGAAGCTATTGTTAATGTGTTATTTCCACTATTAGGAGTTAAAGTTATGTTACTTCCTGCAGCTATTGTAAATGTATCTCCTACACTTCCTGCATTTAAGTTAGTTGCACCAACGGTTACAGTGCCAAAAGCGTTATTACTATCAATTGTTGACCATTCAATAGTTCCATTTCCTGCATTTCTTAAATATTGACCAGCAGTACCTTGAGAACCACCAATTGTCATTTTTGCAAAATCTAAGAAACCACCTTCTGTAATTTTTACCCATTTAGTACCATTTGTACCAAAATGTAACTCTTTTTGGCCTGTTGTACCTATAGATAAAGTCTTATCGGATATTATTGATTTACCGTCAAAATATAGATTGGAATAAGGAACGCTAGATCCATCGCCTGATTTAAGCCTTAAAGTAGCATCATTGACTTGAAAACCATTGAAAGTAGAAGCAGCACCATTTTGGTCATCAGTGGCATTGCCTGTTTCCATCTGATCTGTTGTGTTGTATAAACTGATAAGAGTAGAAGTAATTTCTGCTCTTTCAACATTATTTAAGACCGCCGTAATCTCCGCATCGCCTGGAACACCAGAGTCGATTACTTCTATCTTGGAATCACCTTCGTTAATTACATCAGCCATTATTCACCAAACATTGAATCGTATTTGGCTTCAAGTCGATTCACTCTAGCTTCAAGTTCTGTTTTTCTATTCTCCCATTTTGTTCGCATTTCAGCGTCATAATCAGCTTCTGTAATCTCATCCATCTCGTGATAGAATAAATTACCTCTAGCTTCTTTAATTTGTCTTAATAATAATTCTTCTTGTTCTGAATTAGTTAATTCGGGCATTATTCACCTTCCAATACTTCTATTCTAGCAGTCAAAGAGTCCACTTTTGCTGAGAGCTCTTGTACTGCTTTTACTAATGGACCTATAAAGTTATTGAAATATAAGTGTGGATGTCTATTCTCATCTGGCATATATGCTTCACACTCTTCTACAGTGTCGTGCATATAAGTCCTAGTTTGGTCTTCAGCATCTGGTCCTGGAACTATAGGATGCGAACAACTGTCTTTGTATTCGTAATCACCACTATAATCTTCTGTTAATTTGTAATCTAAATCGTTATCATCTAAATATTTTTGTATATCTTCTGCTATAAAACCTGTATATTTTTGACTTCCAAAAGTATCTGTATCAATCATTGTGAAATCTTTAACTTCTAAATCATTTAGAAAGTCTAAACCTAAAGCTGTATCTACAATATTTTCTTTTATATGTTTTGATGAAGCATTAATGTTTTGACCATAGAATGTTCCATAAAACCCTGATGCGTACATACTCGTATACCTGTTGCTTGCTGAAATACCAATTTTTTTAGTAGAACCATACGGGGTTGCTTCTCCTAAATAACCATTTACATTTTTATTAAATGTTATTGTATCTGTAGTTGTTGTAACGGTAGTAACGAAACTCCCTCCTGTACTGTCTACTGTAACAGTTACATCTCCTTGTTCACTGTTGAGAGCTGTCACTGCTGAAGATGAACTTACATGAGTACCATGAGAAGAGTCAGCTTTAGCCGCTAATAATAAATCAGCAACTGATTTTGTATAAAATAAATCACTGTGGTCAGAATCAGCATGTGTAATAGTTACATCTCCTGTTCCTGCACCTGTGAGAGATAATTCTCCTGCAGCAGTTATAGAAGTTACACCACCTGTAACAGATGCACTTGAATAATCTAATTTTCCATCAGTATCAACTATCAAATATTTATTTGTTTGTGTTGTATCTCCAATTCTTATGTAAGGCCTACTGTTACCAACTGCATTTTCAAAATCTAAAACATTTGCAGAAAAAGTAATCCTACTTATAGTATTTCCTACGGCAGGTGTTTCAGAAGAGCTTGTTACAAAATTTAAAGGTGTAGAACTACCAGACATATATATTTTGTCAGCAGTTGAGTTATAACCTATTTGACCTGTAACTGAACCTGCTGAATCAAAAAACTCAATTATTGGTGTTGATGAAGCAGAACTTATTTGTACTCTTGCACCTGAGCTAGCAGTTCTAAATGTACCGCTACCTGATGCTGTAAAGTTAGATGTTAATGTAGATTCATCATCCATATTCATAGCTGCATCAACTTGAGATGGTGTGATAGCTACACCACTAACAAATACATCCGAAGCTGAAACGGATGTTGCGGTTAAAGCGCCTGCTTTAGAAACTTTGAATGGTGCGGAACCATAAGTTGCAGCACCAAGCCACATATCTCCATCTGTATTTACATGAAAACTCGAAGTATCAGATCCACCAATATCTAAAGCATCTCCAACACTTAGTGTTCCTGTCAAATTTAAAGTATCTGCGTCTATTGTTATTCCCTCAGAAGAAGCATTAATACTTGCAACAATATTAGAAGAATCTACTGGGGTGAAATTTAATTGAGTTGAAGTTATAGTACCAGAAGCAATATGTGAAGCAGTAATACTATTTGCACCTATTCTATCTGCACTAATTGTTCCAGCATTTATTTTATCTGCTGATAAGTTAGCTATTTTTGCATTAGTAATTGTTGCATCAGCTATCTTTGCATTAGTGATTTGAGCATCACCAATCTTAGCTGTAGTAATTGTTGCGTCAGTGATATGTGATTCTGCTATTAAAGTAGCAGCAGATGTTTGTCCATCTGAAGGAGTAGAAGCATTACCTGATTTATCTACTGCAACAATTCTAAAATAATAATTTTCTGAATCTGCTAATTCTATAGTTGCTACAACAGGTATTTGTTGTAATAAGTTTCCTGCTGTAACTCTTACTTCACCAATCTTGTTAGAAGTAGCCACAGTAAAGTTTTGTGAATTACCTGATACAGTTACAGCGTGTATAGCTAGATAATCTATATCTCCTTCTAAAGTAAAGTTTCCATAAGGGTTACCATCTCCATCAGTTCCTGCTTTACGCAAGTAATGAGATATTTGAACATTCAAAGCACCAGCTGCAATAGTTGCAGTATGAGGCTTGGAAGGTGCAACACCATCTTTTGTAATTTCTACTCTTGCATTAGTAGCGAAACTTGCATTGACACTAGAACTATCAGTATATAAATCTTCCCCTGTGCCATCATAAGCAGACATTTTATGAAAACCAGATTTATCGTAAGTAGTAACACCTACTTGATATGTATAACCAATTGTTAAATCTTGTATCAATAAACTTTCTGAATTTGCACCTGTATAAGGAAAATCTTGATAAGAGTATTGTGCATCTCCAATTTTTTTATATCTTACTCTATAGTGACTACCATCTGTAATTTGTGAACCATCTTCATTTGTAGGTTTTGCTAAAACTACTCTGATAAATCCTTTATCTGCTCCTACTGAATCCTGATAACTACCTGATTGTAAAGTAGGTGTGGCTGGTAAGTCAGGTATAGAAAAGACACCAGCAGTAACTTGATTTAGAGAAAACTCACTGAACCTTAAGTCATCACCAATAAACCTTAATAAATCTCCCAACTCAACCTGAGCAGATCCTGATTCAAAAGTTACATATTGTGTTAAATCTGTATAGTTTCCATCTTTATCTCTAAAGTAAACACCCATTCCTGATTTGATAGGCCAAGTTAAACCTTGAACACGAACTTTAGCAGGTGTTATTGTCTGACCTCTGAATACTGCTTCATACATACTTCTTGATTCAGCAGCAGCATCAGTTGCGGTATCTTTAAAACCTATATCAGGGTCGAAAGCAAATATATAATCTCCTGCTTTCATATCTCCTTCAACTTCATATTGTTGAAGGTCTAAGTTAAGAACTTTTTTAATTCTCGATAATTCATTAAGCATCAAAGTAGCTCTGTTATTTAACTGAGCTATTGGAATGTCTGGTTCTTGGACTAGAGCAACTCTTGTTAAAGCATTGCCGTGTAAATCTTTGTGTGGGTTAGAAGATAGGTTAGCTTCTCCTGCTACATCAGTAGCTGTATCAAAATAGCCTACTTCTCCTATAAAATCTACTCTACTAACCCAATCAGTACCATCAAATTCTGTTCTTAAACCTTGAGGTACAACACCCTCAAACTCAGGGTCATCTCCATAACCTGTTTTAACGACAATTGTTGTAGGGTCAGAATTGACACCTTGAAATAAATTAGCTGGAGGACCTGCATCAATAGTTCCATTTGGATTAAGTTTATATTCTGTATTTAATTGTTCCGATATTTCTTTTAATGCACTTAATGCAGTTTGAACAAAGTGTGAGCCTGTATAAGTTCCTGCTGGGTTAGTTATTGTTCCTTGAGTAATAGCTTGAGAATTACCTGCTTCTGTTCTCATTATTCCTAAAGGCTTATTTGTTTGAGCTGTAGAGTTAAATAATGTTTCAGCTAATGTTGTTCCAACATAGTTTCTAACTTTTCCAATATTTTTACTTTCGGCAATAACCATACCTTTTGATTGACCATCGCCAAGATAAAGTTGCAGGCCTTGTCCCGTAATAGAAACAACATTTTCTTCTAACGATCTATTTAATACAATTCCTGTATATCTTGCAGAAGAAAGGATTTGTGCATCTGATAAAGTGTTTATATCTACTTGGTTAGGAGTTAGAACTATATGTCCCCACTCTTTTATGGTTTCTACTATTTCAGTTGGGGTTTCAGATTGTGAAAAAGATACATCAAAGTTACCTGCACCCATCAATCTTTCTGTAACTGCCATTATGCCCTCACTAATCTAATATTTTCGTATAGTCCTTCCAAGTATTGGTTTCTAATAGCATCTCCTGCATTGTGGGCAGCAGGGCTAGAAGCGTTGTAAACATAGCCTACAAAGGTCTTAACTTGGCTGCTAGCTAGATGTATGAGCCTACTTGAAGCAACAGCTGTAAAACCTTGAGGGCTACCTATCATGAACTTCTGTCCAGAAGCATCTGCACTTGACTCTACAATGTAACCTGTTCCTGCTGACATAGCATTTGATGTAACCATTCTTAAATTTTTTCTAGTATCAGCACTTCGTGTAGCAGTTCCTGCTTCTGATATAACTAAAGAAGCGTGATGAGCACCTCTTTTAACACTTACATCAACAGTTAATCTGCCATCACCATGAGTATCATCTGAATAAGTAACAAATCTTACGACGCATTCTTGAGGCTCATTTCTTAATATTTGAACTGTTTTCCAAACATTCCACTGTGTTTGTGAAGAGCCACTAGATATTTCTATTTCTCTATCGCTTGTCCAACTACCGTTGTCATAAAAAGATAAATCAAATCTTGATTCGTCTGTAGTACTTCCTGAAGTAATTTTTATAATTCCGTTAGATATTTCTACTCCTGTTGGAGTGTTGGATGTTAAATAACCTGCTTTTACAGTAGAATCGATAGTTATTTTTGCTGCGCCTTTATAAAAATCATCAGGGTCAACAATCCAATTTGAAGCGTATGTTCTTAAATCAGCGTCATAGAAGAAAGCAACATTACCATTTTCAGTAGACCTAACTACAGGTGTAGGTAAAGAATCATTTTTATAGTTATAAGCATTGACAGGTAATGCGTGCCAAGGAGCATAAGTAGTATCACCTGTAGCCACTGAATGTGAGTTAGTAAGTAGAGCACCACTCATATTAGATTCAAAAATCATTTCTGAAGGTCTACCCTTCATATCAAAACCTATGCTGTATGAAAAATATCCTGTAGCTAACTTAATGGGAGATACATCCATAGAAGTTATTTTTCCATAACCTGATAAAGTTGTATCTCCCTCGTAAGTAATTGGCAAAATTAAGTCTGAGTTTCCTAAAGAGATTAATTCATCTCTTAATTTTTTTGTAGCAGCAATAGTATCTTCACAAATAGAACCACTAAAACTAAAACTTCTTTCGAGGTTGTTTAAATTACCAGATTGAACAGAACTTTCTTTTATGTCTTTTGGAGAAGTGAAAGTCACTCTCCCGATTGTCATTGTATTAGCCATCTACTTTTTTCTTAATCCATTCTGCCACTTCAACTTGTACTTCTCTTGGGTACGGAGCAACCATATACTCAAAACTATCTCCTGCTCTCATACGAGCCCATACTGCTCTTTTTAATTCTCTCATTGTTGTTGGTTGTTTGTTAAAACCTGTCATCTTACTACTCCACTTCTTCCATCAGTTTTTAATTTGTTTAATTCTTTTTGAATTGTTTGAGCTGTTCTTCTAGCTGCTATAGGATCTGAAGGAAGGCCTGTTACATTAAGTGTAACATAATTAGTTGTGTCACCTCTTGCATCTCCCATAGGGGTAATCATTCCACCACCACCAGGAAATGCTTTCATCATTTCAGGTCCGTATTCACCTACAACATAGTTTTGACCTGGTTTGAAGTTACCTCCCATGTGTCTGTAAGTAGGTTTCATATTTGCATAACCCCCAGAAGATTTCCAATCAGTATATAAATCACTTGCTTGTCCTCCTGTTGCAGAGTTTGTTGGTGTATATCCAAGCAGTGCTTGTAAGAAAGGAAGATTAGCTATTGCTTTGTCTACCCAACCCTGTCCCATAGGTCCTGATTCAACTCTTGCATGATTCATCAAAGTCATCAAACCATCTATTCTTTGATTATCTAGTCCAAGAAGTTCAGCAGTCATTTTTAGTTCTTGTTCTTTTACTGTGTTGAATTTAGCTTGTGCTTCAATCATGTCGAGTGTGTTATTAACTAAATCTCTTTGTAATTCATGAATGTCTTCATGTGCATCTAATATTTCATCAGGAATTTCTTTGAGTCTTTCACCAATGTCTATTCTTCTTTCCTCTATTTCAGCAATTTCTTCCTGTCTTCTTAGCTGTGCGTTTTCTGCAATATCAAGAGCTTGAGCTCTAAGTTCATCAGCATCTGCTTGAGTAACTGCTTTACTATCTATTTCATCAATTTGTTCTTGAATAGCTTTTGCTTCTAGTTCAGCAAACTCTAAAGAACCATGAGCAGCAGCTGCATTAACTCTAACCAAATCCTTCTTAAGTTTTTCTTTTCGAAGTTGTTCGTTAGCAGTTAACGCCATCCCTGTTCTAATTCGTTCTTCAATTTCTAATGCTTCATTTTCCAACTCTTGCATCTCAAGTTTTTCTTCTGCATTAGTTACTTCTTGTGAACCTAGGTCAACTAACTGTTGCTGTAATTCAACATCTTCGTTTGTTAGATCAAGTTGTTCTTGGTGTAAATCTGCATGTTCTTGATGAGCTTTTTGTAAGTCTCTTTCATTTTTTTGCATTTCAAATTGTTCTTTTATTGGATTAAATAAATTATCAATTTTTGTTCTGAAGTCTCTAGTAATTCTTAATAAAGAATCAAGATTAGATTCTATATCTTCTGTATCCTCTACGATATCTTCAGTTACTTCTTGTGTACCAAAGATTAACTTATGAAATTTATTTCCTTCTTTTGCTAAATCTTTAGCGAGTTTCAATCTGCCTGCTTCAGTTTTCATCATACTTGCAAGTCTTCTGTCTGTTATAAGAGCTGTACCATAATGTTCGTGCAATGCTTCAGCTATATCTGAATTTAATTGAGCATTCTTTGCTAAAGCTCCATCAACAATACCCATTTGAACTTTTAATATTTCTTCAATTACTTTTTTTCTTTCAACATCTTTATCAAGTAGGCTAGGAAGAATTGCTTTGTACTCTTCTAATAATGCGATGGTCTCAGCCATAGGTTCTTCTAATCCCGCTCCTTTTAGATTTGTAATAAGTTGCTGTATAGTCCCTTGGTCTGCTACAAAATCATCAGAGTTCCAGAAACCTTCTCCAATATCTAGAGCATCCATTATTGCTACACCGAATTCAGGTCCTAGTGCTTCTGCATGAGTTACTAAGTTATTAAACATATCCTCACCAACAGAACCGTCTTCTATTCCTTTAACAATCGCTTCTCTTGTTGCTTCAGGTAAATTAGCAAGGAAGTCTTCCCAAGTCTCTTTTGATATTGGTTCTGCTGCAAAACCTTCTCCAATACTGACTTTCATCTTGTCTAAAGTTTCAACAACATTCTCTTGCATATCAGAAACACCTTCTAATTCTTTTTTGTATTTCCCATAAGCTTTAGCTGCTGCTCCAAGAGCTATGACTATACCTGTAATAACTAAACCAACTCCACCACCTATCTTTAAAAATTTTGCAAGTGGTCCAAGAACAGTGCTTATACTTTTTCCTAAATGTGCTACACCCATTGCCATAGCAACAAAAGACACTGATAAAGTTGTCCACCACGCAGCAGGAAAATCTCTAAAAAATTCTGCGAGTCCAAAGAAAGCATCGGCTACAGCAACTAATATACCTGCTAATTTTTCCAGAACAGGTAGAAATATTTGACCTAAAGTGATTGAAGCTGCACCCATAGTCGATTTGAATTGTTGCATTTGCATAGCAACTGTACCGAATTTTTCTGCTGCCTCTTCATTCAAAGCATTTTGGTCAATTACTTCATCTTTAGCTCTCCTCATAGCTTCGGCTAAACCTTCTTCGTTGTTAGCTAAAGATAAGATTGCTTTTCTTACACGAACAGTACCTAAGCCCATTTCGTCTAATACTGCGGTAGTAGACCTACCCTCTTCGCCCATCTTGTTCAAACCAGATAATAATATCTGTACAGCTTGTCCAACATCTGTTTCTATTAATCTTCTAAATTCATCAACATCTCTACCTGCAACTTGTGCGAAGGTAGCCATTTCATCGCCACCTAGTTTCGCTGCATCTGTTATGTTAAGGAATAATTTAGAAAGAGCTGTTGCACCAGCCTGAGATTGCTGACCTGTTTCTTTCATAGCTGCTGAGAAAGCTAATATTTCTTCTGTTGCTAATCCTGCAAGATCACCTGAAGCACCGAAATTCTGTGCTAGAAGTATTATCTCCCCTTCTTGAGCAGCAACATTGTTACCTAGTTCAACAAGAACAGAGGAATACTTACCAATTGTGTCGATACCCTCATTTGTAACATTTAAGAACCTAGCCATAGAAGTAGCTGCTTGTTCGGAACTCATATTTGTAGCTCCACCTAATTTAGCTACAATCTCTGTAAATTCTGATATATCTTCAGCACCTATACCTAACTGACCACCAACAGATGCTATTTTTGCTAGTTCACCTGCTGTTATAGGTATTTGGGTTGCTAATTTAACTAAATCTTCTTGTATTTCTTTGAAAACTAAAGGGTCCTGAACATCGGACATAGTTTTCTTAACATTTGCAAATTCATTTTGAAATTTTACTGCTGAAGCTGCACCAGCTCCCATTGCAAAAGCAAGACCTGCAAATAAACCAACTGTAGCTGCGCTTACAGCATTAGCAGCAGCAGAAGCAACTTTTGTTATTTGCTGACCAGCTTTGGCCATAAATCCATCAAGTTGTTTAGCTGCGCCATCGACCATGGCACGAAGGCTCATAGTTATATTAAAATCAGCCATTTACTTGTCTACTCCTATTTCTTGCATAGCTACATCAAGAGAAACTCGTGTTTTTTCTTTATTTCTCGTAAAGTCGGATTCTTTTGAATTTCTTTCTTTCATTTCCTCGTATATCTCCGCATGGAACGGTGCGTAAAAAGCAGATTCCTGAGAAACTAAAGAAAACAAAAGTACTTTGAATTTTCTCCAAGATATTTTCATGGGGTCAAGATTATAGAAACGATGGAAGTCAGCCTCCACTGTTGAATATCTTTCTAAAATATCATCAGTAGAGATACTTATTTTGGGGAGTCTTCGTCTCCCTCATCTTCAGTTACTTCAGCATCGGGGTCTGGAATAACCTCGTACTGTATTAGCAACCAATTTAATAATTCTTCCAACTGTTTCCAAGATACTTTATTCGCCATCATATCTTCTAGTACTTCCGCACCTAACAATTGCTCTAAGAATTTACTTATTTGTTTTGGATCTACTAATCCGCTCTCGTTTAGAACAGATAGTTGACCTAAAACTACACTAGCTGGTAGCTGTCCAGGAATACTGTATTTCTTTCCAGCTACCTTAAAATCTAGCGTATGTTGTGTAAGCTCTTCATAAGCTTTATCGAAGTCCTTAAACTCTGACATTACTCTCCTATCTTTTACTTTTCTTAGTTATTAATCTGTGTCAATAACTTTAAATATATTAGCAAAAGGTGCATCACTATTTGGTTTAAGTACTTTGTACTCAACTGTGATTGTTACCTTTTGTGGTGCTTTTGCGTGAACCATTGAGAAAGCTCCAACATTGACTGCACGAGGGACTTGAATGTCTCTCAATTTTGCAGTTCCACCATCATCTGTACCTGGAGCATTAACTCTTAATAACAATGATTTTTCTTCGAAAGAATCAGTTGTTGGAGGAGTTAAAGTTGTGTATCCAGAGCCTGGAGTGCTTGCTGTTGTTGTACCACCAGCCATAGCAAACTTCAAGTTTCTTAATGATGCTTGAGCTAGCTCGCCTGTAATTCTGACTTCTTGTGCAGTTTTAATAGTCTTAATTGGATCTACTTCTTCTGCGACCATGATGTCATCAAAAGTCTTATCATACTCTAAGGAAAATCCACCTTCTGAATATCCAATGTTATCCCAATAGGATGACGCTGGTGTAGCTGCCGGATTAGTTGGGAAAGTCGTGTTAGGACTTCCACCATTCAAATCACTTTCAGACGCTACAAAAAGGTTTCCTGTTCCCAAGATTACTTCTGTAATACTTTGTGCCATTACTTTTACCTACTTTTTCTACTTGGAAGAGCTCGTCACTCTTCTTCTTCTACTATGTCTTCTTCCTCGGTTTCATGCCACTCTTCATCTGCAACTTCGTCTACGATTTTCTCGCTAACGAGGTTGTTTATATCTCCCATACCCTCACCTTCAGCAACAAATGTCGGAACTAAAACATCGCCTTGTTTGGTTTGAGATTCTTTTAATCTCGTCCAATCAGACTCTTTTACTTCTATCCATTGTTTGTTGTCAAAAATGATATCGAGTTTTTCATCCCTAATGGCATCAAAAACCCTGATAAAAGGATTTACTTTAACATTTTTCATGTTGCTTCTCCATAATACATTCCTACATTTACAGTATAGCGTGCTAAATTCCTGTCTGTATCTTCCATTCTAGATGGACCACTAACAGGATTAAATCCGTATATTATTCCGTCTGTACCTGTAATTGTGTATTTTTTAGGTGTTTGGTCAAAAGCACATCTTACAAAAGCATTAGCAAGTGCAAAAGCATTGGCGAAATCAGGAGTTGCTTTATTTCCGTCAGATCCGTATTTACCAGCAAAACAATTTATATTAAAAAATGCCACCCAAATACCTGCACTATCCAAATTTTCAGGTCCTGAATCAACTAAATCTACTACTGCGAAAGGTAAAGTAGCATTAGAAGGAAGTCTTGTAGCAATTCTCGTGCTAACAATGTCTGTAATAACGCTTTGACTCGTAGCCCAAGTTCTAAATAAAATTTCTGAATCTGGTAAATTAATAGCCATTATAGTTTTTTTCCTTTTTCCCACACTTCATCAAATGTAGGCCATCTTCTTTGTGTAACCATAGCTGCTCCACGACTGCCTCTACCAAAATCGTCTAGGACTTTATTGAGTGCTCTTCTAACCATGGCACCTTGTCCTTGATTTTTAGCAGACCTATCATAAGGACCTCTATTGTCGTTGTTATAAAAACCACCAAAAAAAGTATCTCCTTCAGGTCTTGGTCCTGTAACATTTGCTAAAAATTTGAATCTTTTTGGTATTCCACCAAGTCGTGTGTTTAGCGTCTGTGTACCTTTATCAAAACCTTTGTTAATACCAAACTCAACAACCCAAGGATACGGGACTCTTGGGTCAGGCATATTAGGGACATTACCAATCTTAATTATTTTTTGAGCAGCGTTGCTTCCGCCTGATAAATCTTTTCCATATCCTCTTCCTTTTCTGTTTTGTATTGATTCCATTAAAGCACCAGAAGCAACAGGTGTATTTTCTCTTAATTTTCTTTCTAAATAGTCTGATAAGTAATCAACATTAAGTTGGCCATATTTTGCCATTTTTCTGAATGCACGGTCAGTAACTAGCCTACTTGAAGCTTCTCCTGGTTTTAAACTATTCATCATGTTATCTGTAACCATTGTTAAGTTAGCACCTGCTACAGATCTAATTCCACGAAATGCTGCTCTACTAAAAACACTATTTCCTGTTGGGACAACTCTCATAGCTGCACCTGTAGCACGACCTCCAGCCCTTCTTAAAAAACGACGACCAATACCAGATACTTCAGCTTCTGAAGAAACACCTAGAATTGTATTTTTAATAGCGTTATAGTCACCAACAGCACGACCAAGTCTTAAGTTCATTGAGTTAATGCTTCTTAAAGCTTTTGAAGGTACAAGGTTAGTAACATCGTTAGAAATAATTGAATATGTATAAATATAACTTCTTAAATCGTTAACAGATTGAGGAAATTCTAATCCAGTGTTGTCGTCTTTTTCAGCGAAAATGAGATAACGCTGTCCTGCTCTAGCAGTCTTTGTCATTCTCATACTTCTTCTAGATCGCCCTATAAGTCTTTGTTTAACTTTACCTTTGGACTTTGACATTAGTAACCGCTCTCCATGATTATTTGTTTATAAAAAATATTACCAAATCTATCTTTAACTGTTTTTACACCTTTTACATTCCATTTTTTAGAATCATAGGAAACCCTATCTTTGACATCTACATCTGTAGTAGAAGGAACCATAACACGAAGTTTCAAAAGATTTGATTCCAATTGGTCATCTGTATCTTCTGTTGTTTCTTTTGTGTGGATAACTCTTGCTTGAACACTGGAAGAACTAGACGACCAAGCTGTGACTTCGTTACCTCTATCATCTAGAGATGTTGAACCTGATAGTCTTTCTATATCAATAGATTCATTTAATAATGCTGTTGTAATTGAAGGCATACCCAATTATAACACCCGAAAAACACGAAATCCCCTACCGGTGTAGCAGCAGGGGACTCCGTTTAATTTTGGGTCGCAATTATTCTAAGTTTAGCATATTGTATTCTTCCAAATCTTTGATGAGAAGTTCCTTAGCTTCGTTTTTTGCTCTTTGTTGCCAATCGCCTAGCAAACGCAATTCATTATTTCTAGTAGTATCATCTTCAATCTTCATAATTTTTTTATACTTTGCTTTGTTTTTGGAATAACATTCCATATATCTTTTAGAACTATATTGCAAACCAGAAGATGCTTTTTGTGACCTATGGAAAAAAGAAGCAGGAAGTGGTCCTAGCTCTCTTACACTTGCACAAGTTTTTTCTGTTACTGTAGGATTAGGGACATGTCGCTTGTCGTAATAATGTTTCACAATCTTAATGTTGCAATCGTTACATTTGTTCATCCTTTTATCTTTTCCTGATTTAGAAACATAAAAATTATCTATTGATTTTGTCTTGTCACAAAATTTACATAGTTTATGAGTAGGATGATATATTTGATTGTAACGCTCTTGTCTTACTTGCTCTACTTGTTGTTTGAGATAAGGTTTATCTTCAAGCCATGATTTGAATCTACTAACACTAAAGTTAGGTATATCTTTGAAGCTATGTGGTGTAATAAATCCTGTTCCTTTTCCTATAGCTTCTAAAGCTAAATTAAATAATTCTAAATTAAATTCTCTTACGCTATTTAATCCAAACTGTTCCCTAAGTTGTCTTACTCTTTCTCTTGAACATCCCCATTCTTCAGCCCACTGAACATTTGTTTTCCTAGGATCTGATTCTATTTTTTGAACAATGTCTTCTCTTGTCAATTTAGCTTTTGTGTATGTTTTAGGACCTAATAATGTAGGTAACTCGTTTAAATCTTCAATATCTCCTAAAATGTAAGGTGTTTTTACTACACGATCTGGACCTCTATTTTCCAACCCAAACATCCTTTCTGATGGTGATTCTTCGTCTTCTTTCCTATCTTCATACTTGTTCATATTGTTCTCCTCTATTAACATATAAAAATCTTAGCATAAACTTGTCTTAATGCAAGAATATCACTAGAATTAAATTATTGATAGGAAAGGACTGTAATTGGTAGAATTACCATTTGTGGATACAGCACCTGTCTTTGAGGATGAAGTCATCCATAAAGGCGACTATATGATACATGTGAGGTGGAACCCTTACACAGTCTGCCACGAGGCAGATGTCTTTAGAGTGAAGACAATGGGGACAAAACCTGTTTATAAACACATTGGTGTTACAGCAGGTAAGTCTAAGTCATTAGCTATATCCGACGCAGAAAAACTAATAATAGATTAAAACTATCGAGAACAGAGGAGATTAACAATGATAGCTGAATGTTTGCTAGTCTTAGCAAGTTTTCAACAACCCGTTATCCACAATCAACCCACTATAGAAGACATTTATGAAGTAAAACAGTGTATGGACAATATGCCTGCGAACATGGCAGAACACGCCCAATACTACATTATGCACTTTGACGAAGAAAATCTTTACACCGCCTTTAGAATTGGATGGTGTGAAAGTCGTGGTAAATCTAATGCTTTCAGAGCAGAAGATAACGATTCAGGAGTAATGCAATTTATACCAAATACTTGGAAGTGGATGGTTGAATTACACGGAATACCAGAATGGAACACTTGGGTGATAACTAGATGGGGCTTACCTTGGTCTTCTGAAACAACTTCTAGAACAGATCTAGGATTTGAATTTCAACCTGTACAATACTCACCTTATTGGAATATATATGCAGCTTCTCTTTTAGCTGAAGATACATATTCAGGAACAAGATGGGTAGATTGGAGTTCTAGCGAGTGGTGTTGGGGAGATGCAGAAAAATGGGAGCGAATGTGGCGGAAACAAAATTAAATGTTAATATTTAGTTATGTTTTATAGAAATGAATCTTATTTGCCTAAAGAAACAATAAAACTTATTAACAAAAAAGAAAAACTAGAAAAAGAATTAAAAGAAATATACATTAAGTTAGGTATCGATGGACCTGTTTAATGGAGATTGCTTAGAAGTCTTAAAAACTTTTGAGGACAATTCAGTTGATTGTGTTTTTACAAGTCCTCCTTACAATATAAAAAGAACTAAAGGTAATAAATACCATAAATACGATTTTGATAAGTTTGAGGACAATAAAGTTAATTACTTGGAATGGTCTATAGAAGTAATAGACCAGCTCTTAAGAGTTAGTAAAACTCATGTGTTTTGGAATATTCAAGCAAATTACTACAACAAAAAAGATGTGCATAAGTTAATTGGTCATTACGCTAACAAGATACAACAAAACATTATTTGGCATAAACCTGTAAATTATATACCAAGCAGTCAACATTATTACATTTCTAATGTTTATGAATACATTCTTGGAATTACAAACTCAAAATACATAAGGTCTAATGAGATTTTTACGAAAAATCATATAGATGTTCCTGGTTATCATAAAAACAGAGGTAAATTTAATGCTGTTATGCACCCAGATGTAGCAGATTTTATAATTGATCATTTTACACAACCGAATGATATTGTTTTAGATCCATTTATGGGAAGTGGAACAACAGGAATAAGCTGTAAAAAATACGGTAGAGATTTTATAGGAATAGAATTAGTACCTGAATATTATGAAGGAGCAAAGGAGCGAATTGAAGATTGGTAGTCTATTTTCTGGAATCGGTGGTTTAGATTTAGGAATTGAAAGAGGATTAAAAGATTTTAATGCAGAAACAGTATGGCAAATAGAAGTTGACCCTTACTGTGCAAGTGTATTAAAAAAGAGATGGCCTAAATCAAAAGTTATTAATGATGATATTAACAATGTTGATTTTAGTAAACTAGAACCTATAGATATGTTGATAGGGGGATTCCCTTGTCAATCATTTAGTTACGCAGGTAACAGGAAAGGAATGAGTGAAGAAGATGAACGAGGAATATTATGGTATCAGTTCGAAAGAGCCATTAGCGTTCTTAAACCAAAATGGGTTGTTGCAGAAAATGTCAGAGGACTCCTCACAGCCAAAGACGACGAAGGGAACAAAGGAGGAGCAATCGGAAGAGTTATTTCTTTCCTTTCCAGTAGCGGGTATAGTGTTGAATGGCAAATTGTATCAGCAGCCTCGGTTAATGCCCCGCACCTTAGAGAAAGAATATTCATCGTGGGAAACTCCGAACACTTTAGATCACTTGAATCCGAGAACAGGGGAAGCTTTGGAGAACGCTCTTTACCGTGGGGACAAATCCAAAAAGAGCAAGAGGAAAAGTACCGGGAACTTGAGAGAGAATCCGAAACTATGGTCGACTCCGAGAGCGAGTCAAGCCTCGAAACCAGTGAACAAACAAGCTCCGTCAGTGAAAGCAGGAAAGCACGGGTCGACTCTAGAAATGGACATGGGGGAGAGAAACCCCAAACTTATTGGGAAAAGATTGAACAGCAAGTGGGTGTCCCTACTTATGGGGTTCCCGTCGGGTTGGCAGGAAAATTAGGTTTACCTAACTATTGGACATACAATGCTGATGTTTTACATTGGCCTACTCCTACAACACAAGAAGTTCTTCACGAAAATATGGAACTTAATGAAAAAGGTAGGAGACTAAGTAAAGATGGAAAAAATTCTCACAGTCTGAATTTACAAGATAGAGTTCATTTATCACAAAAATGGAGAACACCTACAACTATGGATGGTAAAGCAGGAGAAGATGCTCTGAAGTATGCAACTAAATTACTTCAAGGAAAAACAAAAAGAGCTTCAGGTCAACCTGTACAAATAACTTTGGCAGACCAAATTGCTATTGATGAAATACATAAAAATCCTGAACTATTTGAAATTTATAAAGACCACGAAATATTAAAAAGACCTGACCTACCAACACAAAAGAAATTTGTAGATTATCTTAGGTCCCAAACATCAGTTAAAGAATTATCAGAAAATATAGATGTTAAGAAAACAACTATTGAGCATTGGTTTAGATATGACAAAGGTGGTTTCTCTTATCCGACCATAGAAGATTGGGAAGCTATAAAACCTTTTTTAAAAGAATTAAAGTTTGATAAAGAAATGACAACAGTAGAAAGTTTTGAATGGCAAAGACAAAATTGGCAGACACCTCTTGTAACAAGTAGCAGGCCTAGTACAAAAAGAATTGCAGAAGGAATAAATCCTAAAGGTAATCTTGCAGAAAATCCTTATGTTTATAAAGATGATTATGTAATAGAACCGTGGGAAACAGAACCTAGAACAATAGAAGATGAACCTGACAGGGTAAATAAAATAAAAGCATTAGGAAACGCAGTTGTACCTGCTTGTGCAGAATTTGTTGGAATATGTATTTCAAATTCTCTTAAGTATGGAACATTTGTATTTGATGGTAGATATGAAAATAATTGAACACTTGAAAGATAGATTTTCTTATTGGATGGAAATTAGATCATACGGAAAACAAAAAAGAAAAGAGCCACTTTGGGTTGCAGAACCTGAAGTTGTTTTGTCTGATAAGTTACTTAAATCTTTAGAAGAATACGAAAATTAAAACTGAACTTTTTTCTTGGATGCTTTCTTAGCTTTAGCCTTCATAGAATCTGAAACTTTGGATGGATCTGTATTCCAATCAACTCCTACTGTTCCAAACATATAAATTCTAGAAGATATCTGTCTTTGTGATTTTGCACCACATTTTTCACACTTAATTATTGGGTCTTCGTGTATTGAATGTCTTACTTCGAACAAATGTTCGCATTTAGGTTTAGAACATTTGTACTCATAAAGAGCCATTTTTTAGTCTTCTGAACCTTCTTCAAAGGCTTTACAAATTTTAAGATAAAGATTAACCATATCATCAGCATCCTGAACAAGATTGATTTTCTTAATTCTCATATAGTTGAATTGTTTAAGAACCATCTCTTTAAATTGCTCGTCATCGATAAGTTCGTTAACTGCATCTTCTCTTTTTGTACCCTCTGGGAAATTAAATTCTGTCATATTAATCTAGTATACCTGCTGAAGTGAAGTATTGTCTCTTGTATTTACTTAATATTTTAAGGTCTGAAGGTATCAAAACATCAGCATTTAATTGTTCTAGTACTGATTCATAAGAAACTTGGTAATCTCCGATAGATTCATTTTTAACCATTTGAAATTGTGAGTCATTAGTACTATCTGCACTATGTGTTCCTACAGAACCTGTGCTTTGTTGTGAACCTAATGATAATGCTGCAGTCATAAGTCTTCCTGCAGCTCTAGCTACAACATATTTCATATCTTTAGGAACATCCTCTGCTGTTCCTTCACTGTCTGAATATCCTGCTTTATAAACAACTGTAATGTTTTGTAATTTAGCTGCAGACCATTTTTCTCTACCTACTTTACGGAGTCGTCCAAGACTAGCATAAGAAACATAATCGTTACTATTGCCTTCGGTTAGAGCATTACCATCTTCAGTAACTGAAGTGATTGAAATAATAGGAGAACGCCTCAAGAAAATATCTTCAGTCTTATCTCCGTCAAACTTTTCTGTTATAGATGCTGAATAATTAGGGTTATAGCCAATATAGTTAGCAACAGCATCTTCGACTGTAGGAATTAATAAATTCGTACAAGTTGTTTGGTCTGTTGTGCTTAGATCAACACCAAGCACGCTTTCTACATCACTATAAGTAGCGAGTGCCATTTAGGACCTACTTATCTTCAGCTGGTTTTTTTGCTTTAGTTTCTGGTGCTTTTTTTGTAGCTGCTTTTTTCTTTGCAGGAGCTTTCTTTCCCCAACCTTGTTCTTTTAACCAGGCTGTAGGGTATTCTTTTCCAGCTTTTGCAATGTTAATAGCATTACTCTTTGGTAATTCTGACATAGGACCTTCCCAGATCTTACCGTCAGCTAACTTCCAAATAGATTTTTCTACTTTTGTAAATTCTGCCATGAAATTTTTTCCTCTTAATCTTTAATTAATTCTAATTATACTACTTAAATTTGTAAGGGGCAGGTTTACTACCCCTCACAAAAAATACAAACAATATATGGATTACATATTTGTTATTTTGTGGAATCCTGCTTGTCTATAAACAGGGAAACCAACTCTCATTGTTGCTCTGATAGCAAGTTGATTCTTTACAAAGTAGTCGCTATGACTATCTGTGATTGCAAGATCAATACCTTGTCTCATTACAACATGAGCACATTCGCCACCACCGAATCTACCAACTAACGCTGTGTTATTTGAGATTGCAGTGGTTGGAACTACTTTTAGACCCCAGATTTGAGCCATTGGTCCTGCGCCCATTCCGCCTGCGGCTACGAAAAGTGGTGACTTTTCTGCATAACCTGCTGAAGAAGTTCCAGCAAAGTCTGCGCCTACAGATGTAACGACTTGATTCCAGTCGTTAGGGTGCATAACAATAGTATCAGGCTCTGTGAATGCGTTTACCCTGATGTCAGTAATTGCGTTATAGATAGCTCCAATTCTTCCTAAGTTACCAGAGTAACTGTTGAAGTCTGAAGAACCTACTGAGCTCTTACCAGCATCCAATAAACCTTCTAAGTTAGGAGCAGTTCCGTCACCGGAAATTAATTGCCCATCTAATCTTAGTTTAAGCATTGTTTGAAGTCTTGAGTTAACATACCCTTGAACACCAGATACATCAGCAAGCAATTCGTCTGTGACTGGTAAAAATACACCAATCTTTCTGATTGCTTCTGTTCTTTCTGTGAATGCAAGAGCAGCTTCGCCTACAGCAGCACCTTCAGCAGCTTCAGCTGCGTTATTTGTGAAGGTTGTTTCTTCGAGATAAGCATAAGCGTTTTGGTCTGATTCGATTTGGTCGAATAGTCCAATAACTGCATTTGGATCTCTAAGAGCTGTTTCTAATATGCCAGGCTCTCTCAAAACCTCAGGTGGATAACCTGTGGTTGTTAATGAAGTTTTAAATTCATTCGGGCTAAAGTTTACTTTACCGTCAATGCCTTTAACTCCACTATTTTTATAGTTCTTATAAGCGTCTGTGTTAACAAATTGCTCACCAATTGATTGTGGTTGAACTTTCTCCGATTGGAAAGATGCTTCTGCTGGTGCTGAATCTGCTTCAATAGCTTTTTCATTCTTAGCTTTAGCGGAAGCTAAATGTACTTCCTCTACTAATCCAGCGAGTTCTTCGTTTCTGTCAGCAATAGCCTGCTTTTGTTCAGCAGTATATTTACCGTCTTCAACTGACTCAAAGAGTTCTTTTAATTCAACTCTTTTAGAAGCTAACTTTTCACGGAGGTCTTTGATGTCTGATGACATTTTAATTTGTCTCCTATTTCTGGTTTAGAATTTCTAAACCTGTAGCTTATATTTCGTCTAATTCGGTTTCAGCTATAAGAGATTCAGTGACTATGTGTTGAGCCTCGAGTATAACTTCATCAATTTCATCATTCTCTTCGTCTTCAACAACTTCTTCTTCAGAAGATTCTTCTTCTACTACTTCTGTTTCAACTTCTGTTACTTCTTCTTCAGAAGGAGCTTCTTCTTCCACGACGACTTCGTCTTCAGAAACCTCAGGTGTTTCCACCTCAGTACTTTCTTCAACGACTTCTTCAGGAGCTTCAACTTCTTCTTCTGTTTCTGCAACTTCTACTTCTTCTTCGGTATCAGGAGTTTCTTCTTCTGCCTCAGTTATTGTTCCAACTTCGACAATGACTTCGTCAATTTCGTTCCAAGCCTCATTCAAGTCTTCTTGAACTGCTCTTAAAGCTTCCGTAGCTTTCTCCGACAATTTCCTACCATCCTGTGAACGCAAAGACCCTATAGCCTTTGCTCTTTCAACTAAGTCATCTAATGCAACAAGTACATCTTTGACTTCTTCCGAAAAACGCCTTCCTGACACGCTGGATTCGTTTTCATTGGAAACCTCTTCATCAGATCCTTTTTCGCCACAGCTATCTCCACCGCAGCATTCTTCATCTTCAGGGTCTGATTTTAAATCTTTTTTGCTTTCTTTATAACATGAACCATCTTCTTCATGATTACAAGAGCCATACTTCTTTTCTTCTGTTTTCTCATAAATAGTATCTTCGCCTGATTTGATAGCTAGTGTGTATGTTTCTTGGTTTGCACCAACTAGCACAGGGGATACTTCGTAAACTGTTAATTCTTTTAAGTAGCGAACATCATATTCGTCGCCTGGCTCATCTGATTTCTTGAAAGGTGCAACTTCTGAATCATCAACTCTAAAACCAAAAGACCATTGTTGTAAGTCTCCCATTGATTTAACTAAGTTATATGCTTCTTTTCCTGCTTCTGTCTCCATAAAGAAAGAACCTTTGAAAACAGCTTTCTCATCATCTTGTATGATAGAACCTTTACCTATTGGCTGATCCCATTTATGAGCAAACACCATTGGTACTTGCGTATCTTTAAAACCTGATTTTACAGCTCCAGGAACAACTACATCCCCGTCGCTATCTACATTTCCGAAAACTGAAAATACAGCTTCGACTGCTCCTTTGTCATCGCCCTCTTCTTTGATATTGAGCTCAAAACTTTTTATCTCTTTATTATCCATACACCTTTTTCCTTGTATTACCTCTTACTATATTAATACGCTGTAGTATTGCATATCAACTTAGTTGTCTGTACTATTTATTTTAACATCTTAATCTTCGAGATGTTCAATTTCCTCTTTGTGTACGGAAGTATCCTCTTTTTTGTTACTTTGTCTATCAAGACGAGTTGGGGTTGGCTTTATGTTCCCCTCTCTTGTAACCTCAACATTATAAGATTCAGTAGTAAGAGTATCTTTTTCTTCTACTGTTTCATCTGTGCTGTATGTAAGCAAAGGTTCGTCAACAAGTTCTTCTACAACTTCTTCAGTTTCTTCACTATCATCAACAAAGTTCATATACTCTTCAGGTTTTGTTGGTTCTAAGTTCAAAGGCCTTAAGAACACTTCGTGTT
>CEVZ01081209.1_pt1 | contig 24241 bp, 23 predicted proteins | sample 361371 | NCBI WGS metagenome assembly CEVZ01 (sample SAMEA2620217, study PRJEB7988) | marine metagenome | isolation source: saline water (ENVO:00002010), including
ATCCCTTATTAGTAGGGGCAGAGTATCAATAGTATCGTTCTTACCTTGCTTTATCTCTATAACTTGTCCATTGACCTCATAGAACCCTTCTTCAATACCAAACTTACCTGCGAGAAAATCCTTTAGGCATGTTACTCGGTTGTTTGAGTCAATGTTTAGGAAGTGAACCTTCTTCTTCTCAAACCACCTTGTATAGTATTCAACGTCAACCTTATCGACTGCTGATACTGAACATGCTTGAGTAGAAGCAAAAATGAACTTACTAGGTGCCATACCTAGTATTAATGAAGTGATGTAAGACTTCTTGTTTAAGTCCTTCCATCGAACTCGTGACTGAAAGGCGTAGTCTGCCTTAGTCACATCTGCCATCTCACTTGTAAACTGACGTACAGTGAGAATCCTAGCATCCGAAGTAATCGGAGCAAAAGCGTTAGACATGATAAATTGTTTTAATTAACTTTACTGGTGTCAAGCGTATTGAGAGGAACCAAATGGTTGCTGTCATCAACCCGACATCCATAATCATACCACACTACTCTGACTTGTCAAGCGTCTTCTCAAATTGATTTGGATTCTTGATGACCTGATCCAAGGCACCCAAGGCACCCTCCAACCGAAGGAACTCTTCCTTCTTAGCAGTAAAGGTCTTCTCAATCTCAACCAATTCATCCCTCAACTTCAGGTATTCATCCTTTAGTTGATCGTAATATTCTTGATTAGTCATAAATAGAGGCGATAAGATTATTAGTATATAGATGAGTATCAGTAAATCTACTGACAATCTCTTTAGTAGCGGGTCTATCAGTTTCTCTGCCCTAAAGAATACCTTTGGTGGTGGTAACTCCTTATCTGGTTACAAGAGAGGATCCGCAGTCCCAGACGTATCATACAACAGTAGTGTCCCTACGTCAAATAGCGATATAGATTTTAGTGACTTTAGAAACACCACTAAAAAAATAACTGCAACCTGCAATGGTAACTTTGACCAGTTAAATGCAAGATGGCAGATATTTGGAGATCAGGACTGGACTGCAACTATAGAAAAGGTCATTGAAGTAACTGGTCATGTAGGGTCAACAGCAGTTGGTCAACCTGCCATGAGAATCAACCAACAGTGTGGTGGCAACGTTGAACTAAAAGTTAATGGAATGATATATGGTCGTTCTGGAGATAGGAATGGCGGTGCAGGTTCTATTGGTATATGGATTGCTTCTCCTGTAAAAGTCTCAGATGGAGATTGGGGTGATCGAATTATCGGTGGCGGAGGCGGCGGTGGTCGTGGCGGCAACGGTGGTAATGGTGGTAATGGAGAACACGGCGGCAAGAAGAGATGCAACGGATGGTTCTGTAACGGGAGTAAGAGAGAATGCTATAATAATGGTGGTACAGGTGGTAACGGTGGTGCTGGCGGTGAAGGAGGCAGGGGTAAGGGATATGTATGGAATGGAAGTGGTTGGTCTCTAGTTCACGAGAGTGGATTTGCTGGTAGTGCAGGAAGTGCTGGTACTGGTAGTTCAGGTAGTGGTGGTAATGGCGGTAACGGTGGCGATGGCGGCGACAGAGGATCACCAGGCGCAGCAGGTAACGCAGGAAATACAGGAAATAGTGGCGGCAACGGAGAAGATGGTTGCGGTGGCGGACCAAATGCAGGTAACGCAGGCAACGCAGGAGAGAATGGCGGTAACTCCGATGCTAAATGGGGTGGTAATAGTTACAGATACTAAGAGTCAAACCCATAGCATATAGTTGTACGAGATCCAGTAGGAGTTGCTTCTACCATCAACGTACCAAATACATTACTATCTTCATCTTCCCACTGATTTAATTCTGATTCCCAATCAGTAGGCATGAATGTGTATGATGCTGCATCCTTTGTGGTGGCATGTAATGATGTGAAATATTGATCTCTCAAATTCATATACTTACCATAATTATCTGAGGGTTGTGATCCTTCAGGAGCAGTCTTCTTAGTCCTAGGCATAGTAGCGAATCCTATCTTCTGATAGATTCCATCTGGATTCTCTACACCTTCAGTGCCAAATTCAATGGCAATATGTGCATGACTATTAGGATCTACAAATCTAGTGGACATTAGAGTAAATATACCATCAACATTCTTAGCAAACTGACTGGTATCACTCTTAGTAATCTTCTTCATAAAGTCCTTACAGTTATCTTCATTATCTAAGGACTTGTATAGATGTAATTGAACTGAACTCTTGTTCTTATCAAATATCAAATAGTTTAGTGCGAAGTCATTATAATTCTCAGGCGATAATCCATCTATTCCAGATAGAACTTCATGGAGTTCTGAAGTATCATAGGTATTAGTAATATTCTGAACAAATCTACAGAGTTCTTCCACACTCTTACTAAAGAGCATGATAGGTTCAAAGTCTATCTGTTCCTGATATACTTCTGTGGGGTTACTTGGATCAAAGAATAATACTCTATATCCACCTAAGAAATTAAACAGTGGACTTGAATATACCTGATTTGTTGCTAGACTCTGCCACTCAGGAACACCTGTAGGTAGTGAGAAATAGAAACCATAGTAACTTTTAACTGTATCATCCCCAGAGTTTAAATCCCTGCGAAAACATACACCAGAACCTAATCGGTTCTTGGAACTCAGCAGTTCTGATTGTGCCTCTTCAATCGTCTTGACATTATCAATGTCAGTCTGACTGATAAGATTGGGATACCTACCACAATCTATGAGTCTTTGGAATGATTCGTAGTTTACCATTTAGATCTCCAGTCTTCTCCTCGCCAATAAGCGAACCAAACAACGATGGAATAACGTATGCCCCTTGTAACTGGATCTACCCTATGTGGATAGAGGAAGTTAGAAGGATAGATGTGAAGAGTATTCCTCTTCGTTTCTAATTTGTGATTATCCCAGAAAACAAGTTCTCCACCTTCATAGTTATCATTGATATTGAATGAAGCAGTAACAGATGCTGCATCAGCGTCTGTATCTGTATGTCGAGAGAGATGTCCTCCGTCACTATATCTGCATAACCAGTAACCACTATATTTATCGTAGATATCTCCTTCTGGCAAAAAATTCTGATAGTATTCCCTGATGGCAGGGAGATTGAGAGAAAATACTTTGTGTACTAAGTCAAATAATTCACCCTCTGATGGTTCTATTTTAATCTGATGTCTATCACCTGTAAGATTATAGAAACACTCAGAATCTATTGGTTCCTTATCCCCATAATCATAGGTGGCAACAAGATCCAACAATCTAAAGTAATCATCGGCATCTAGTACATCCGTGATCTCATGTATATGATCCTTTAACTCATTCATTTACGAAATAATTTGCACCAACGAATCCAGATAAACTAACTCTAGGATTCTTAATAAAGTCAGTCTTATTATATGTGGCAGTATGCCATAAGTATGATGGATACAGTACCAACCTATTATATTTCATAGGAACAGTATAGATACCTTCCCAAACATCCTCTATGTTATCCTCATCAAGATCAACTAATTCTTTACTCTTCTCTACAAAATCATACTCCCACTCTTTATAGTTCCAGTAGGGTTCTTCCCTCTTATACTGAACACTAACATGTTCCATATTAACTTCACCACCAGTAGAGTGTTTGTAGAATGATGTACCACCAGCACACTCTTCTTCTGGATTTAGATACAACACGAAGGCAAACATTGAAGGATCAACATGTGGTTGAATACAATGTCTAGGGTGTTTCTCGTGTGTATGTAATGTATTCAACTGATATCTAATATCCAAATTATTTGGTTCATCAATTTCAAAGTCAGTCTTCTTATGAATGAAGTAGGCAATCACTTGCCTTAACTGAGGAAACTTAAGGAATAAAGGACTCTGATGGCCTGGAAATACTGACCCTACAGGGTCATATTCATTAAGTTCTAGAGGTAATTTCTGTACTATCTTACTCACGAACGAATCAGGGTTCTCCAATATACCATCAATAACGATGATTGGATGATTCTTCTCTTCTCCTATCGCATCTACATGAAAAGAAAGGTTCTCACTGACTTTTACGTCAGAACTATCAAAGTAATTCAATTCCATAATATACTCGTGAGTTTAATTTTTAAGGTGAGCAAGTCTACCTTCAGCATGATCCAACCTTCTCTTGAGATCCTTTACAGTTGTAAGTAACTCAGCGATAGTTGAACTATGTTGTGCAACTTGTGCCTGAAGAGAATCTACCTCAGCAACATTCTCTCTTTGTATTCTCTTTAGGTTAAAGGCATCAACTTGTGCCGCTAATTGACTACTCATTTTAGTTCCTCGATTTGTGCTTGTAATTCATCGATTTGGGTTTGTTGTTCCTTAATCGCCTCTATGAGGAGAGGAACTAATTTATCATACTTAACAGTCAGGTACTCGTCATTAGTACGAGTTGTTACTGCTTCAGGTAGAACTTCTTGAACATCCTGAGCAGATACACCTGAGTGCCTACCTTCTGGTAGACCCAATCCCTTACCAGTCTCATTAAACTCGTAAGTGAAACCTTTCAACCTGCCAACTCTTTCGAGAGCAGAATCAATAGGTCTGATATCACTCTTCAGTCTAATATCAGAAGCGAAAGCAGTAATGTCTCCACCGACTGATAGGTTAGAACCGTCAAATGCTAAGTTACTTGAGGTTGTGGTATTGTTGTTAGAACTATTATACAGTACCCTACCACCACTACCTGTAACATTTGATGCGATATCCGCACTGGCAGCATTACCAGAGAATGATCCACTAGCAGCAAATGTACCTGTAACCGTCAGATTATTTAGTGAGGCACTAGAACCTGTATGACTTAAGGTTCCAGAACAACTGAGTGAACTGAAACTACCAGATCCACCGTTAAAGGCATTGGCAGTAATAACATTACCAGAGAATGAACCACTAGATCTGGATACAATAGATGCACCACTCTGATCTGTGGAAGAACTATTCAAACCATCAAGGTAATCTACGTTTAGGTTAGTAACCTTAGTTGTAGATGTAACAATTAGAGGTGCAACACCTTGAGCGGCAGTTGATTTAAGAGTAAACGCCTCAACAGTACCAGTAGGTCCAAATTTACCAGTAATATTGGTAGAACCATCACCAAAGTTAGTAATAATACCAGTATTACCATAGATGAATGGGGTAGTAACCTTACCACCTGAGTTCATGTAGATATTCTGGAATGTACCAGCAGTACCTACAAGTGAGGTAATAATACCAGAGTTAATATTAACGTCAAGTGAAGGTTGACCAGGCCCACTGTTACCTTGACCACCCAAATACCTTGCCTTAATACCAGTTATAATACCAGTATTAACGAAAGCAGAAGGACCAAATAACTGGTCAGTGAAGTTAAAGTCTACACAAGTACCTGCAACACCAGATATATTCTCATACGTTAAGTTAGTACCAGTAATGTTAGTAACAATACCAGACGCAATGTATGCCTGTGGTGTCTGTAAATGGTTAGATGCTAAGAACTGGGTTGTAATACCAGTATAAACATTACTTGTTCCTACCCATTGTGTTCCAACATGAGATAGTGTTGTAACTCCTACATCAGCATATAAACCATTAGTTACTACACCAACTGTAGAATGGAAGTTAGTAATAACTCCACTTAAAGCAGAGAATGTCTTATGAACAGCAAGAGTATCAATACCTGCCTGAACACCAGTTAAGAAGGTGACATTTACTGAACCACCATCACACTCAAGATTACCAACATCTAAAGTACCAACAAATGTACTTACACCAGCGTAAGTATCATTAATTGGACCTTCAATACTAATATGTGAAGCAGGTTTGAATGAAACGTAAGTACCTACAGTCTCTAAGTTGAATAGTCTGGAAGTACCTGCCTCATGTACCTGAGTGTAGTAACCGTAGTTCTCCCAAGGAATACCAGCAGTTGAAATACCACCACTAGTATTAAATCCATAGAAGTTAGCAGTCTTCCTAACGATGATAGTATCGTAAGTAACACCAGAGAATGTCTGATTACTGGAGAATGTAACGATACCAGCAACATATAAGTGATTGATCTTAACAGTACCATTAACTTCCAGAGCATCTGTAAAGTTAAAGACACCAGCAGATTGACCAATACCAACTTGATCTATCTTATAGAAATCTCTATCTCTTTCCTGAGAGATAACACCGAATCTTCTCCACTCACCTTCTGCCTGTATCCAACCCATGTGTCCACCAGCATCAGGTGTAGAGATAAAGGATATGTCACCTGATCTCTTAGTCTGAGTAGGAGTAGAAATTCCAACAGTTAATAGTTTACCCTGTGGAGCACTACCCTTGATGTATAGGTTGACTGTTTCAATACCTTCTTCAGAGTTGTTAGTCAACTTCTGAGTGGTATTAACAGGACCGTAGAATTGTGATGTTCTGTTGTTATTGTCACCACCCTCAACGGTGATGCCTTCTCTAACTAACAGTTCATCAAATACACCAGATAGTTTCTTAGTTGCCTCACTCTCTGCATCATCACCAGTATATGTAAATACTGGAGCACCGATAATCTCTTCCTCACCAGTAATAGCAGATAGTTTGTTGTAACCAGTGAAGAACTCACCAGAGTCATTCATACCAGTGTAAACAACCTTACCACCATCCTGTTCTTTCTTCTGAGCAGTCAACTGTTCATCAGAGTTTAGAACACGATCTTGTTTCTGAGGTAATGAAGTTGAATAGTTACCTGAACCATATCCAAGATATTCAAAGGTATGACCAGAAGCACGAAGAATAGATGGTCTACGAAGTTCCATTGGTAGAACTTCAACCTTCTTAATTGTCGAACCTGCAACAGCAGCGGCAGCAATAGTACCAAACTGACCACGAATAATAGTGTTGATGTTATTGTTAGTGAATCTAACAATCTCAGCACCAATTAAGCAGTAGTCACCTCTTCTAAATCCAGCAGTATTTGTTAGGATTATATTAGAGTCTGTAGATGTAAGAGGAACAGCCAGTGTTGTACTAATACCAACATAGAATGTTGCTGTTCTTGCAGCAAGATTATTCTCACCAAGACTTAATGACTTAGACTTAGCACGAATACCATGTCCTAATAATGTTGCATCAGTAGTTGCATAGGAAACATTAATACCAGCAGTAATGATACCAACATTAAACTTAAGTCCCCTGAGAGTATTTGCTGTCTCAACATCTTCAACAACGAATCTCTTATCATCCCATAGAGTATTTCCTGTTCCAACAATACTGAATGTATTACCAGCAACTAAAGTATGGTTAGATGAACATCTTACCGTTGTAATACCTGTCTCTCTAGTAACATCAATGGATGTAACAGCAACGCCAGGACTTGCAATAGAGTACTGTGGGTTCCTTCTATCAGTTCTATCAACATAGTAAGGTCCAAGATCTCTTGAGTTTTCGATAGAAACTGACTTAGCAGTAGGAATATCAACAATCTTAAATGTACCGTTATGTTTTGGTTCAACAAAACCTGACATATCAAGACCATCACCCCTATTATCAAATATAGATGTGACTTCAACAACAGCATCCGTAGTAGGACTACCTGCTGGGAAGGCAGAGATTGTCATGGTGTTACCTACACCATAAGCACAACCACCATCTATTATCTTAACATCTGTAATTGTACCAGCAGCAGAAACAGAAACCTCTGCAGCAGCATTCCTACCAATTAATCCATTATTAACTAGGTCTGCAGCATATATTACTGTTGCAATACCAGATCCATTGTTATATCCAGAGCCAGGATTAACAAGGTTTACTTCCTTAACAGAGTTAAAGTTATGTTCAGTATCACTGTATAGAGTAATAGTAGTACTACCTGAACCAGTAATAACTGCACCAGTTACAGCAACACCAACATTGAATCCCTGCATGAAGTAGTTAAGAGATTCTCTCGTAACTGAATTCTTTCTGTCACTTGTGATAACCTTACCAACAATCTCAGGAGTAGCAAACGATGTTGCTGGTTCTGGGTCAGAATTGTAGTTATCTCTATCCTGTTGTGGATATAGGTTCTTAACATCCTGAGAGAAGGACTTCATGGATACACCGAATCCAAGATCCTTATCAAGAGCAATAGAACCACAAAGTAGAGTCAGGTTGTAAACACCATCTTGTCCAGATGTGCCAGGAATATGTGGTTTTGCCTCCTGAACACGATAAACGTTAATAGTATCGAAACTCTTAGTTCTTTGAACAGTAGGCAGTGCCTCAATCTGTTGTTGTGTAGTTCTTTGGTTGACTTCGTTTAGGAAAGCGCCAGGATCAGTTGTTATACCAGTAATAGTAAACTGTTTCTGGGATATAACATCACCAACAACATTCTCACCATTATAACCAGCACCATAAGTACCAAGTGTATTATTTGCACTAACAACACCCTTAATTGATATAACATCATTAGGATATAGTTTGTGTGCCTTCTCAGTAACAATGGTAATAGTATTACTATTGAAACTAGCAGTCTTAACGATCTTAACGTTCTTAAGTTGAGTTGGGTTTGTAAGATCAGCAGTCAAGTATGATGCACTACCAACACCAACAGTCTTAGATTCCTGTAGAACATAACCAGGCGTAGGAGCACGAGCAGTTGTATGTTCCTTCGGAATTACATAACGTACTCTATACAACCTATCATTCAAACTTCTATTATCAACTCGTCTGGTCATATAAGTCGAACCAGACTCTTCACCAATTACACCAACACCCAAAGATACTAGGTTTGGATATATCGTATTATATAAAGTCTGTGGTGCTACAGTTACATACCAATTACTATTACTGGCATCCCATTGTATTGGGTGGCCTGGATCTCCAGCATTTTTATCTGAAACTGTACTACTTACTTTTAGTCTACCACCACCATTACTTAAACCAGTTTTAGGTCTACGAGCAATAGCATCGTTGAAGGTAGCAGCAAGTTGCATCCTATCTGCTGCAAGAGAACCACCTGTGATGGCATAGTAGATCTTATCATTCTCTACACCATTAGGAGTTTCACCTGTATCAGAGAAAATTCTAACTTTCTCACCTGTAATTAACTGGTGATTAGTATCTAATCCAAATACGTTAGAAACAATATAGTTTACACCAGCATTTCTAATAACATCATATACCTTCTCCTTAGAAGTACCAATACCAGACTCAACTTGCATTAAGACTGGTGCTTGATATGTTTGTTGAATTGCCTGTCCTGATAGAGTATCAATCAAACTTAGGTATAGATGTTCACCTGCTTGAGCACCCACTCTATAGGAGTCAACCTGTGTTGGTGGGGAAACTTCCTTCGTATCATATCCATATAGATACAATCTTGAAGTATTAGCAATACTTACAGTCTTTTGTACGTCTAAAGTCAACCAAGATATAGTACCTGCCTCTGCGGTAAGTTCTCTTGGTGGAATAACGTGAGTAATATAACCAACATCATCTCTGTCGAATGATGAAGGACGGAAACCTTCTGACTCAAGACCTGTTTGTCCAAAGTTAGAGTTAGAGTTCGTAATTGAAGCGTCACCACCTCTTTCTGCATGGAAGTGACGGGCATAAGCAATAGCGAACACAGAAACGATCTGAACAACCGCATTGTTACGAACACGCATGTGCGAAGTTTCGTAAGTAGGTTTATAGATCGCCCTAGAGTTAGAGTGTAATGGTTTCTCTGTATCAGATACGGACGTATCATCATTAAAGATGGCAGTATCAGGATTATACAGAATGAAGGCATTATCATCCTTCTGAATTGAAATACCAGTGAACTGGGCAACAACCATTGATTTGAAACCAGTTGCCTTGTCACCATTACAATCCATACCATTCATACCATAAACTGATCTCAACGAACAGTTAAAGACGTATGGAGATGCAGATCCTACAGTATCAGGTTCAATGATAACTGAAGAGTTCTGAATTTCTTGAGGAATTGGAAGTGGGTTTCCAGGCGCAGATGGAGCAATATACTTAAATTCTGTGTCTGAAGTAACCTCATCAACCAAGAACGAACCATTATATGAATTGATACTGGTAGTAATACCAGCAATCAACACAGGAGTTTCCTTGAATAGATTGTGATTCTTACTTGTAGTAACAGTAATTACTGTAGATGAAGTATTACCATCACCTGCCTTAATACTTGTGATACCAACAGGGTCAGCAGCAAGGTCACCAACGATTCTAAATTCATCTACGTTGGGTTCAAAGTCTGTGAATGTTGGGTAGTCACCAACAGGTCTACCTGAAGCATCACCATATGCCTTAGCAACCTTATAATAATACATCTCAAGGTCAGTTAAACCCGAATCAGTACCATCAATAAGGATATTATTCATACCATCGGCATACTGGAAGCACGATAGTTTGTGGTGAGAGAAGGTTGGAGACTTAGTATTACTATCAAAGTCGTAGTAAGCAACCTTAGATATATCGGCATCGAATATACTAAATGCCGTAAAATAACAAGTACCAGTTACCCTGAATACAGAACTATATTCCATATAGTCTAGTTCAGGTTCGGGAACCCATAATGGTTTAATCTTGGTCTTTCTTAGATCAAAACCAATAATAGATGTACCACGAGGAAGAATAACGCCACCCTCTACAGAGTTATACTTGTAGAGATCATTATTAGTGTCTAGGATATCGAAGTTTGTTTCTGTAGTGAACTCATTAAGAGATACACTTACATAAGAAGAATTACGTTTTGCCTTATATTCCGCAGTACCACTATTGTTTGTTACCGTATAGCCAGGTCGGTTATCAATATAATGAACGCCTGGAAATGTTAGTATAGTAGTTCTGTCAATCTTGTCATTATTTTTACCTGTCTGATATGAAAACCTTGCCGCTTCTATTAATGCTCTTTGAATCGTTTTAAATGGACGAGTTAAAGAGTTACCTCTGTTCTCGATACTATCAGTAGCATCGAAGTCACTAGGGTTAACATATAGAATGTTGCCTTCGGCATTCTTCAGAAAATTTTCTAATCTTGATAGAGGCATCGTTATCCTTCAAGTATATTCTTCTGTTGTATTTAGACAGACAAAATACCTTCTTATCAGGAGGATTTTTCTTTAACTACTATTTTTTTATCATCTGCCAACCAAAGATAATCTAACTCAGACTTACTTAATGTCTCTAATGCTTGATCCAGTGTCTCAACTAAAGGATCTCCTGCTAGATTAAAACTGGTATTAACGAGTATTCCTGACCCAGTTCTTTGCTTAAATTCTTCTAATAATTCACGTAAACAATGACCATTTCCTACTGTTTGTAATCTGCAAGAACCATCAACGTGTACAACTCCTTTAAGTAAATCAAAATGTTCTTCCCTAACTTGGAAACTCTGGGTCATATTCTCATTACTTGTTATACCCATCATATCAAAGTATATATTTGCATCCTCTTCAAGAACAATAGCAGCAAAAGGACGATACCACTCTCTCTTCTTAATGCGATTTAATACCTGTTTTGCATCTGGGTTAAGTGCATTGAATAGTATAGATCTGTTACCTAATGCACGTTGTCCTCCTTCAGCATTCCTACGAAATACTGCAACAGACTTATTATCCAGTAACAGTGCAACAACCTCAAATAAAGCAACAGGTTGTCCTATATCACCACTAGGATACTGGTGACCATGAATGAAAGTATCGACAAGACCAAAGTTTCTCGTATCTCCTGTCTTCTGTTTATATGTGTACATTGCTGCACCAATACTATTACCAGTATCATCAGCAACAGGTTCAAAGAAGAAGTTCAAATCTGGGGAAGATTTTACATAGTATGAATTTGCAACCACATTCATACCAAATCCACCAGTAACTATGATGTTTTTAATACCAGTACTCTCTGCATAATGTTTTATACACTTGGATACTGCCTCTTGAGTCTGGTTCTGAACATGTTTGGCATAGTCAGCATACAATTCATAATCTTCTGTCGGAACCTTGTCTACTGTATGATGAGATAATTCTCTAAACTCTACCTGTAAGATATTTGATTTTCCTTCAACATGATTAAAGTATGAGTCATGTGGAATCATATGCACATCAGGATCTAATGAATCCATGAATAAATCAGGGAATCCATCAGGACAACCATAGGCAGTCAATCCCATTGTCTTACCATTCTCTAAAGGATGTTGTCCTATGAGAGTAGTAGCAGACTCATATACCTTGGTAACATTATAACTGCTTCTACATACATGTTTGCAACCACCATGATTCAAATGGGTTATGACATCATTAATAACCTTTGAATGATCTCTACCAACCCAAAGATTATCCTTATCTGCCCAATAATTCTTATAGATCTCTTCAAATGTATATGGATCTTTCTTCGCAATTATAACTGACTCAGATTCTCTCATGCAATCATGCACGATAGAACCATTTCTATCCATTACAAATATAAGTGCTTCATCAAATCTACTATTCTCAAACGCAAGTGCGGCATGTTGTATATGATGTTGACCACACATGTCCAGTACAGGACAACCAAATAGTCTCTCTGCAAGTAGGTCAACTGAGTGTGCGTTTGGTTTGTCTGGAGATGCAATGACGACAAAATCTACTGGGCCCCACAAATGTTTTTGTGCCTCTATCATTGCAAGGTATGGTTTCGCCTCTTTCTTAACACGACAAAACCTTTCTTCCTTATAGAAGCCTTCTATTACGCCATCATTCAGAACACATACCGATGAATCATGACTAGGACTAATACCAACAATTCTCATAACACATTATTTAATGGGCAAGGATGGATTTGAACCATCGTAGGCAGAGCCAACGGATTTACAGTCCGTCTCCTTTAACCACTCGGACACTTACCCTCAGCGAGTTTTTCTACTGTGTCGGCAACTTTATTAAACGCATCACGAATTTCCTTACTTGAACCAGTTGATTGGTGGTGGTCTGTTCCATCAGGTGCAAATCGTTTAGTATAAATTGACCATCGCCATTCATTCATGTCCTTAGAGTGCCAAAAATGAATACGCATTGTACCTCTTGTGAGAACGGGACAGATGGGATTTGAACCCACGACCTCTGCCGTGACAGGGCAGCGTTCTAAACCACTGAACTACTATCCCATGAAGGGGCCTTACAGCCCCACGAACTACTTGGGTAACAAGGCTAGTTTAACCCCGATCTCCCTTTGGGGTCAAGCAGCAACAAGCTCGCGTGTGCGAACAGGGCTTGCTGGACGAGAGAATGCTACGATGTTATTCGCAGCGAAGTCAGATGTACGTTTTGCATCTGTGTTTTGCTCTCCGAGCAGGTTTCAGTCATGCTCCTTATACCCCGTCGAAACCTTGGCATCCCCTCGTAATGGAGATGAGGGGAGTCGAACCCCTGTCCGAAATGTAGGTGGCACCACCTATTCCTCAAAAGAGGAATGCCTCCAGACGGATTTGAACCGCCGACCTTGGCTTTACAAAAGCCCTGCACTACCGCTGTGCTATAGAGGCTGGTATTTATTGAGTATATACCAATTCGCCATGTTTGAGTGATGTTGTACAGACTCTTAATACATTAAGAAATTCATCAGAGTCATCACACTCTACATTCTTACTATCGCCTTCACTTGAATAGAGATAGAAAGACAATCTGTCAATGTCAACAACGACTCTTGACACGTATTCATCATCAAACATCAGTTTTTTCCTCCTTGGTTAGTTTGGCATGACGCATTTCATCATGTAGATTCTTAAGGGCCTCAATGACTTCAGGAGTTTCTTCCCACTCCCAAGTTTCCTCACGGCCTTTCTTATCAGTTTTTGTGAAAGTCTTCTTCATCTGGCGGAACCTCTATATCGTGTGTGTAACGTGAATAATCTACATGTGCAGCAATCTCATCAATTGCTTTGTGGAGTTCTCTTATCTCATATGTGTTGGCATCAATACTGATCCTGACATCATGTAGACCCTTCTCTAGATTGGTTACTCTCAATTCAACCTTAGAAATATACTCAGTAAGCACATCAAGGTTATTCAGTAGTAACTCTGATCCAGTCGGTTCATCAGTCATCATCTTACCTCCTATAATGGGTTTTGTCAACTTGGATAATCCATATAGACCATCCCTGAGATCGTACTGCCTGACTCATCCGCACAGAATACAGCGTGCATTAGGAAAGCAGGGAAAATAATGATACTCCCTGGCTCCAGATCAGGTTTATAATCCAATGGCAGTTGTGGTATATATCCTATTTGATTCTGGATCCCTATTATAGATGGGTTCTGAAAGGATGTCTTTGAATTTCTCTTTTCGTAAATTATAATACCCCACTGAGTTTTGGGATGTATATGTATATCTTGATAATCGCCAGGTCTATAATAATTTCTCCAGAAATCTCCTAATCTAGGATTATCTCCCATCAATCCTTCTGGTTCTAAATTTCTAGTGACAATCTCCTCAAGATGGCTCTTTGTCCAGTTATTAATCTCTACTTTCTTAGTGAATGTCTTATTATGAGAATAAAATCTAATGTCACTATCAACAGGATTAAGAAAATCCTCCTCATCCCAAGGATCAAGAAGACTTAAATCAAATTTGTCCTCAAAAATAGGAATGGCAAAGATGTCTTTTCTCATGTTTTAATATCATAAATGTTAAAACTCATTGTAACCCTCTCAACATCACTCTTAAAAGGATATACAGTATGTTTTAAAGTATTAGGAAAAAGGAATATATCACCAGTTTTAGGAATAACCTTATGAGTGCCAGAACACCAGAACCCAGATGAACCTTCTATAAACTCTAACTGTCCAGCACAAGGCATATTACTGGTAACAGGTTCTTCTGCTGCAATTTCCTCTGGTATATCAATCATTACAACAGAACTAAGATCTCCTGTATGAACATGTACAGGATTGAACTCATTCTTATGTTGGAAATTGATCCAAGGGCCTCTACCATAATGATATGTAAGTTCTTTTATAGTAGTATCGCCTGGATTGATGGAATGTTTTTCCCACCTATCCATAATAGATTCCATATAAGAAAAAACGTGAGGATACATGAAGTTATTAAACTTCTCAGAATCTCCCACGATCTTAAATTGTTCTTGAATGTTACCAGCTAAACTATCACCAACATTCTGACCATGTTCCCTCGAAGATTCGGCTAAATCTTTCAAGTATTCAAGGTGTTCATTAGTTATAGTTTCTTGATAGATTAAAGGGCCGAATGGTTGAAGGATCATGCTTCATTTCTAATTTGTCTTTCCAGTTCTACCTTTAAGGACATTAGATGGCCTTGAAGATAGTGTTCGTATTCATTACCTTCAATCATTTTACTGATATAGTTCACATATGTCAAGGAGTCTCTTAACGGAGACTCAGGTGTTATTATTACTTCCATTAGGTTATCTCAGTCCAATCAAAGTTATCTATACTCTCTGCTCTATCCTTAAGACTCTTCCTATCTTGATTTAAATAACCAATTCCCTGCATATATCCCCAAGCCTGAGTCTCCTCACTATTTCTTAGATCTCTTAAACTTGCAGCACCATTGATATAATGGTTGATCTTTGGTGTACTTTCAGCAATCTGAGCATTCATCTCTGCCTCAGCAGTAGCAATAGCAGCATCATAAGTACCACAATCGCCTGGAATACCACCTGAAGGTGGAGTATTTTCATACGTTAAAGTTGCATTAGCAGTACCACCAACACCAATAATAATTTGATGTCCCTCTGCAGCATATACTGGTTGAACTGCACCACCACCTCCACTGAACGGTAGATATGATGGCCAATTAGTAGTACCAGTCCAATACTCTACTTTCCATGCCCCTACTGCTGGTTCAGGTTCTTCTCTAACCTGACTCCATGAGGCAACAATATCAGGATCCTTATTATTAATTAGTTCTAATCTATGTCCTTTACCAATTTGAGCTCCCTTAGCAATACCAATCTCCACAGGATCTATTGGATTCTTACTAGAATCAAATTCAATATCACCAAGTTCAGGAGGTCTAATAACAAGGAATGAACTACTAAGTCCTGCCTGACTAGGTGTTTTATCTAACTCAGCAAAATAACATGTGGAAACAATACCAACAGCAAAAGCATGTCCTGTTGTTGCAGCAATACTTGCGGTTACTGCATTACTTAATATTGCATAGTCAAGAACAACCTGAATTCCAGTAGTAATACCAGATGGATCAACATAAGTTATAATACCAACGGCAGTACCAAATCCTGTTATTGTAGTATTAGGTGCAATAATACCATCTCCACTCTTATCTAATGCTCCATAAACTCTATCACCAACACTAAACGAAGTTAATATTCCAAGTTTACCATCATCATATAATTTATTATCAGCAGCAGTACAGAAACCAGTGACAGTATAAGTTACAGGGTCATAGGAAGTAGTACCAAGTCCAACTACAGTTGGTGTATTTCCTGATGGGAAAATAAGAGCATTATCTAATGAATCAGTTATATAATCTCCCGTTCCAATACCAGCAACTACACCAGTAGTAAATCCCGTAAGTGTCTCTGCATCTTCATCTAAAATAATTAATGAAGCACTACCTACATTAGCATCCGCTTTATCAATAGTATCTACAACATTAGCTCCATACTCCCTATTCTTAGGGTATTTCCAGTACTTTGCACCATAATATCCTATATCTGTATAAGTATCAGGATCTTTTGCACATTCCCATATTTGAATGTCCTGACTGCCACTATTCCACCTTCTTATTCTCTTCTCTTCCTTGAGAACCCACTTCAGATCACTACGACAACCATGTGAAATCCTATTATGATAAGCAGTTTCTACTGCCTTAATCTTAGTATTAATGGGCGCAATCAAAGGTGGGATCTTATCATCCAACTTATTGATTAACTCGTCATAGTCATCAATTATAGCATCAACAAGAGTCAATTGTTCTGTCAGTTGGGCAACTTGATCAGCCTTTTGTTCTCGTTGATCCCTTAGTTTTTTAGCAATTTTTGCAGGATCAGCAGCCATTAGTTCACGCAGGTCTCCATTCGTATTTATTTACCTAATTCCAGCCATTGTGATGGATGGGTTGATGCTTGACAATAATCAAAATGATCTTTCTTCAAAGTTATTCTAATATCGCCTGGAATAACTATTCTCTCATTCTTTCTAATAGCAATCTGTTGAGTAGAATGTATAGTCTTACTAGGAAATATAACAACTGTTCCTTCTTTAGGAGTAATAGTATAATTATCGCAATTATATCCATTAAATCCAGTTATAAGATTTCTCTGCTTTGATGGTTCAAATAATCCACCAACAGATTCATTCCTATTATCATTCTGTGTTATACACAATTTATCAGAACTCTCATCAGTTTTAACATAATAAACGAAACTTAGATTAGCCTCATTATGATTGTGTGGTTTTAATTGTGGAGTACCACTATAGTGGCATCCAGACCAAGCCTTAATAACATGGTAACTAAGTTTAGTATAATCTACATTTAATACCTTAAAGTATTCATCAATATGGCACTTTAATTCATTAAAGAAGACTTGATAATATGGATTCTTGTGGAGAAATATTTTGCCAGAGAACTCTGGACTCTCGTTACTATATCCATCAAACCAATAAGACTTTAAAGATTCTAAATTCTCTCTCTTAAGATCCTCATGGCACTCCACATCTCCTTGGTAAACTACCAAAGGAAATAGTTTGTGTACCTTCATAAACCATTGATATTATATTCTTTATTATCGCCTGGATAGTCCTTCGGTGTCAAGCCTTCGTATTCAACTGTTAACTCTTCACCCATTCTATTTGCCCATATATGATAGAAACAATTAATTGGTTTATCGTCTGCTTCTTTCACAACTACTTTTTCCTCATCAATTTCCATAACATTTAAATGGAAATGTCTGTCACCAATAGGTTGTAATTGTACAGTAATACTATCATAATCAATCAATCCTTTCCAATAATCAGGCAATTCAATAGTATTATTATCTTTCAGAATACCACGAATATAAACTGCTGACTCTGGACCTTCTGGACATACATGTCTTATTCTATGACCAGCCTTAGTAGGATGAGGAATATCAAATCCTTTCTTAGATGCAATCCTAGCACTTAACATTGTAATGGTAGGACTACTAATTGTACCAGCAACTTTAAGTGCGCCAGCAATAGTTACTAATCCAGCAACATTAACATTAGCATTAAACTGTGACTTTGCATTACCTAAATTTAAAGCATTCTTGATGTTAATACCAGAGGTCTGACTAAGTGCATTTCTAATCGTAGCACCAAATTTAGTACATAAACCAGTGAAATTACTAACAGCAATAACATTGACAATACCGTGGAAATTAGCAATACCATCACATCTAAGTGATAATGGTGCTCCAATACCAATAGGAGGACCAATCATTACTGTAGCAGTGGGAATTCCTGGCGATACTGCCATACCAAAGTAGACAGGTCCATTAGCAACTAATGTGCCTGGAAAAATCTTAGACGTTGCACTTAAGAACGACATATCCAACGCACCGATGACACACTTGTCACCAATCGTTGCAATAGGCGTTTGCATTCCCATGATTAGAAATCCAAGAATTGTTTAACAGCATTCAATCCACCCATGAGTTTACCATAGAAGGATGCCTTATATAAGTCGGTCATCTGTGTTAATTCATTAGTAATACCAGCAGTACTCTGAACGAATTGACCTGATAATTTTAAATCTTTACTTGCAAGAACACTGGTCATTTCACCATTGATTTTACAAATGGCTGCCCTTATCTCTACATGTTTACCTGAAGTAATTACACATTCACCATCGTCTGCGGTTGCTTCTATGGTAATGTTTCTACCTTTCAGGTGAAGATCACCAAATACTGCCTCAATATAGATGTCACCATTCTCTGCCTTAATTATCTTAGCAGGTTCATTCTCCTTACATTTAAAACCAGAGAGATCTAATGATGTCTTGTTAGTAGTTAAACGAGACAAACCATCCTTATAGAAACCAAGACCTTGGGCATTATCAGTAACCATTACCCAGTCTGTTGTTCTACCCTTATCAGCACCTTTCTCAAGTTTAATACCTGTAGATAATCTATACCCAGGCTTCTGTTCGAAATAATATTTCTTTTGTTGTTTTTCTGCCATTATTTTATACTAAGGGTTTGCCAGGGCAATCGACCTTGTTAACGATGAGATACTGAGTGGTCGTTGTATCAATTCCTGCAACTGTATTAGAAGCGTCAGGATCGTAAGCAATGACTGGATATAATGCAGCACCTCTACCTGTGCTGGTATTTATTCTCAAATCTGGAATCGTATTAAACTTGTCCTTACAGACTACGTTTTTAACACCAACAACTTGTCCTGCAGGAGTAAGAATGAGATCGAAAGTACAATCACCATAAGTACCCTTATCTCCTGATGTGTAACCATATCCAGGCCTATCAACATGGACAGTCGTAACAATACCAACGGGAGTACTACTAATACCACCAACAGATCTAGTAGTAAAGTTAAAAGTACTTGTATCTGCAATACCAGCAAACTGGTTTCCAGCCAAATCAGTGAAGGCACACTGATCGATACCTATAAAGTATTCGGTATCATATTCTAAATCTTCTTTTGGATTAATAACAACAGTCTTTTGATTACTAAATGAAACCTGTGATCTATCAGTTACTTCAATCTCAGCAAACTTAGCATTAGTATCCAATTCAGTAATAGTAATCTTACCACAATCAGCAAGAACTTCCTCACTAAACTCAATAGTAATATTAATCGTAGTGTCTATACCAACTGCATTATCTCTTGGAGTAGTGACTACAAATACTGGTGGAGTAGTATCGGGTACAGTAGTACCAGTATCAACATCTGTTGGAGTGCCTGGAAGATAAACCGATCCTTGGCAATATCCACCACCTTTATCTCGTAATACTATCCTATTAACAGTACCATCATCATCTATAAATGCCTCTGCATCTGCACCACCACCATGATTTGTCTTATCAATAATAGAGACAGCAGGGGCCTCTTGATATCCTCTACCACCATCAATAATTTCAACTGATAAGATACTACCATCCTGCGCTACAACAGCATACGCACTTGCTTTTTTACTAATGGTAGATATTCCAACCAGTTCTACCTTCGGTGGTATGCAACGTGGATAAGTGAATCCATAAGGAGTGGGTCCAATATCATCCTGATCTTGGGGATTATCTCGTTTATTATTGCATCGAGTAAATCCTAAGTAATTTCCACCCAATAATGTCAAGAAATCTAATTTACCATGTCCTGCTGAAGCAAGATCATTAAGAGTTACTGCACCACCTGACCCACCAAGTAAACTATCACTAATAGAGATATTATTAACAAAGTTAGCAAGATTATCAGCTGGTTTTTCACTAAGTCCCCAACCAGAAGACCAATCAGTAGACTTCTTACAACTTAAGCTATCACAATCAAGGAAACTTATAAGTTGATTCATCAAACCTGATACTGACTTCAACGCACCAGCAACAGATCCTAACGCACCAGTTAACCAACTCAATCCATCCATTACTGGTTTCAATAATTTCTCAAGAGAATTGATAAGGGCAGATATCATTGCTGCAGCTGCTTGTTCTGCTGCACAAATAGGTGCTGCGATAGTTTTACCAATTAGATCCCTAAGAAAATTACCAATAAAATCACCCATCTCTATACCAAGTTTCTCAAAGATACAGAAGATTATATCCATAATCTTTGAAAAAGCATTAGAGATTGGCTGAACCTGTGGATCAGGAACGATTAGTCCAACAAAGTCTCTAAATCTCTTACCAAGCATCTTCAAAAGTTTGTTTCGAAGATTCTTCATAATCTTCTTAATCGCACCCATGATAATGAGTTTCGTCTTGCGGATTATTCTCTTGATATCTTCAATAGCATTATTGACAGAATCAATGTATTTCCCTAAAAATGACGTTAAACTATTAACAGTGGCGATAAAACTTCTAATGGCATTTGTAATCTCACTTAAAGTATTATTCTCACAACCATTAGGTTTGGTAACAGTAGTTCCTCCACGAGCAAATTGAGTATCTGCATCACTCTCTGGAAATATTTGATCCGTATTATTCATCGGATCTTGAGAAGATACAGAATTACCACTATTGGCTTCTGGAGTACCTAAATTCTGATTTTGTAATGGTGCAGAACTACTTGCACCTTGTTCCATTCCTGGCTGCAAATCCACGCCAGGATAAGGTCTATAGTTAGAACTACCTTCAACTTCAGCAACATTACCAGATATCTGACTAATAGCAGAAGGAGCTCTGTATAGAGATCCAAATATTACTGGTTGTTGTGCTTCATCACCATCCATGAAAAACCCAAAGACAGTCTCACCTCCAACAAGTTGAAGTGACTGTCCAAGAGCTCCATGTGCTGATCCTCCAGAAGCAGGCGTCATTACATGAGCCCAAGGAAGATCCTTATCTGGTAATTCTGTGCCTGAGAAAGGGTGATAACCAATTATTCTAACTTTTGCTCTATAGGCCCAACTGAATTCGGCTTCAGCTGGTGTATCAAATAATTTGATTTCAGTCTTAGAATCTCTCCAGACACTAGGATGTGCAACTTGTCCGATCCACCAAACAAATTGATCTTTACCTAAGAATTGTGATTTAATTAATGAATCGGTTGCTGACATTTACTCGTCGTATACTCTACACTCTAATGCGTCTGGATGGTTATCACAATAGACTTCAAGTTTTGAATCTTGATGTCTTGTATGCCAATCATTTATCTTACCATCGCCAGGATTGGCTTCGTTTTCTTCATGATCATGAAATGCGTCATTATGCATCTCTAGATCTGCTTCTGTATATTCGATCATGCCATGATTGACATGTTCTTTATGATCTTTAGGATCGATATAAACCTCATGATTGAGGTCATGTTCTGGGATTTTTGTTGTCATAGTTATAATCCGTAAGAGTCCCGTACTAAAGTAAGTGAGGTTGTTGCTTTGCCAACTTCGAAATGATGTCGCAGGCTACGTATAAGATAGATTCCACTACCTGATTCATCGGCTTTACTTTCCTTATTGGTGTTAGATTCAACAGCGGGTAAGACTACCTTAATGACCTGACCAATTTGCAAAGTAGTATTCAATGGTACGTTGATATTTAGCGACTGTGTGAAGAGCAAATTGTATCTGGAGAATGACTTTGCCATGTCGGCATTCTCTCTACCAGAATTCTCTCCTATTGTATCACTAAACATACCTTTATCACTAGCTCTTATCAATATTCTTGATGGAACATTAGTGAAAAAGTCAGGAAGTCCTAAATCACTCTCAGTTCCCAGTTGATTCTTGAGTTGTTCCTTCATATTATACTTAAAAGCATCCAATTGATGAGTGTAGGCATCAAAGAAATACGTTTGATTAGAGTATAATCCAACTCTCAAATTCTTAATAAGATCAGTATTTTTTTCAAGAACATATTGTATAATCTTTTGTGTATTACTACTTAAATGTCCTGCTTCCAAGACACTTGTGTAAGCAAATACAGGAATCTCTTTCTCTGAACCACCAACAGGTTCAGTAGTTTTAGAAACTAACCCCTCAATACTCTTAAACCAAAATCCTTCATAGTTCTCAAAGAAAAAATATCCACCAACTCCTTTAGCTTCACCAGTTTCACCTTCACCACTGGTATTTGTTGCACCTTCTGCTTGAGGAATTGCCTTAGGACCTAACCAAGTACATACAGAAAATGGTTTTCTAAGATTACCATAGAATCCATAAGTATTAACTGCCGTTTCTATATTAGGTTCATACTGAGGATTATCTTCAGTTCCTACATTATGTTGTAACCTCTCCTCTGGTATTTGCAGTATCTCTTTGAGGATTGTCTCAACATGTTCACTAATCTTTGCCTGATTACTATATTTCTTGACGCATCTCAACATCTCATTATCAATTGCTGCTTTAGAGGCAACTTGAAGATCAAATGATTCTGTATTCTCTACAGAAATATAGTTATTAACTGCAGTAACATATAATGGATTATCATCTTTAAATTCAAATACACCACCAATAAGAGTATTGAGTTCAACATCAAATCTCTCACCACTACGAATAGGCAATTGGTTATAAAGTCCTGTGGTATTCCTTATCCTCAGATATCCTGTAACACAAGGAGATAGAAGATCTTCGTAATAATCAAACGAAGTGATATACTCACCAATTTCCTCAGACTTTGAACCGTCATTGTTCGTCAGAATGGCTCTTTTAATTTTTAGTGCTTCTGTTTCTGCTCCCATTACGTGCCTAACTTAGTGAGTAACATTTGTTTAGTCAATGCTATAGCCATATCTCTATCAGATGCTTGTGGAATAGACATACTAGCTCCACCAGACTGAACAACCACAGGGGAAGGTAAACTACCACCTGCACCACCATCACGAGTAACCATAATAACTTGTGGAGGGCCCTGACTATTTACCATCTGAGATTGAGGATTATTATTTAATGTGTATTGTTCTATAACCGTGGCAACTTCTTTGGGTGCCAATTCGGTCTTAACTACCTCAACATCCATCTTAGGAGTTTCAACTTCCTCATTCCTCTGATCAAAATCAAATATATTTCCTGTTAAGAAATCACCAAAACCTGCGATCCCCCGCATAATTCCTTCAGGTTTTTTCTCTTCAGGTGGTTGAAGCTGTTCAGATGTTGCTTCTAATTCGCTTTTAACATCAGCTTTTGTAACTGACTCGGCATCAGCCGAGTCTTCCTGGGCAGACTGTACTGGTTTTTCTTCAATTTCTTTAGGTTCTGTGCTTAAAGCAGTAGAATCCTTAATCATATTAACATTAGAAGAAGTTTGTTCTCCAATCCTCGCCATCATCTTAGTTTGAGGATCTACTTTCTGTTTATCTTCTTTATCATCTTTCTTATTGAAGATATTCTTTATACCATCAACCATACTGCCACGTTTATCAAAATCAAAAATACCACCAGTAGCAACATCGGCAGCACCTGCCAACCATCTCATTGCACCTTCTGGTTTCTTCTCCACAGTCTCATTAGTAGTTAAAGTCTGATCAATATTAGTCTCATCAGCACCAGTAACTTCTGACTGTTTCTGTTTTGATTCCTTTACTTCAAGTTCTTTGATTAGTTTATCAATCTCATCTAATTTCTCATTTGCTGCAATATAAGCAGGATCTTTATTGTTCTCTACATTAT
>CEVZ01053346.1_pt1 | contig 24007 bp, 16 predicted proteins | sample 361371 | NCBI WGS metagenome assembly CEVZ01 (sample SAMEA2620217, study PRJEB7988) | marine metagenome | isolation source: saline water (ENVO:00002010), including
ACTGATTGTTGACTCGACCACTCTTTCGGGTCCTCGAGACGTCGATCTTAGACCGGGTGAGACTCCAGTGAAATTGGTAGTACTGGAGGAGGAGGATAGCGATGACCTCCTGATTAGTGAGAAAGACGGTTCCCTCTACATGTACAAGATTTCTTCCACAAAATCATTGATCGAGTGCAACAACGTAATCGAAGAGCGTTGGTCGGGGGAAATATCAGTTATTGGAAACGAAGATGGGATTGCTCAATTAGTATGGACCAGAAGGTATCTGGACGATAACGGGTTCCTAATGCAAACAGTAAGCTACTCCACCGTGGATTCAGAATGCAGAATGACTCCCGTCCAGGACTTAATGCCCGGAATTCCTCTTTCAGACGGAAAGTACTGGGGGATTGATTCTGATGTCAGAGATGGGGAGATTTTAGTCTCAGGCTATCACAGAGACGTATTCAGCGGAGGTAGCTTGGAAGACGTGACAAACATCTTCCTCCTCCATTCGGAATCACCCGTTTCTTCTTCCGACTGGACACTGAACCCGGATGTCATTGCAGACATAGAAGCTGATCCAGCTCAGTCCTATCCTCTTTCCGTAGAATTTGGCCTTGACCAGGCCCACATCCTTTTCCAGACGGTTAGAAACGATACAACCGGCGATGACCGTCTAGGTGTTTGGTACTCTCATGGAAAGATAGAATGGGAGACATGGACTTACAAGAAAGCCGTAGGGGATTATGCCGCTCTTCCGAGCCTCACCGTTGTCATAGAGGATAAGGAAGAGTGGTTGGTTTCATTATGGAGGGAGGGGGAGCCACAGAGTTCAGAACTAGTAGCATTTGTTACGGACTCGAATTTTCGTTACGACGAAGGGGGTTATGTTAGATTGCCAGCAAGGGGCCTAGCTGGAATAGGAGTTGCTGAGACAGATAGAGGGGTTCAGGTTATTTTCGATCGTGTCGGGCCCAACGGACCACAGGTGGAATATGGCCTAATTGACGTCGAACAGGGTTGGATAGGGCTATCTGATGCCATTGTTCAGGGCCAATTCAACTCTATTGACCGTTCTGATAAGTCGAGAGAGACTCTAATTGTATCTTCTAGCTCGAATGGGTGGCAGTTTAGGACGCTAATTGACGATGGAAGCCATGGGGGGAGTGCTGATTTATCCGATCAATTGAGGTCCTCTCTTGGCCTTGACGAGGGGAGCTTTGAGATTCTACTGATTGGGGTTGCATTCTCCGTACTTCTTCTTGGAGCGGTGACCTTGGCATCAATGTCAGTTCAAGGTATAAGGTGGGCCGGGAGGAAAAGAGTTAGCGAAGATGACTCCAACGTCATGATGGAGGATGACGTGGTGGACCTCGTTGGAGACTCAGACCTTTCAGTGGGTATGAACGAAGTTGAGATCGTTGAAGATAAGCCTGAAGAAAATTCTGACGATTCCTCTGAAGGAGCAGAGGGGAGGAGAGCTAGAAGAGAGAGAAGGACTCTGAAAGCCGAAGAAATTGGAGAGTTGGAAATTCAAATTGATTCCCAAGAGATACCTGGGCCGGAGGCAAATCTGAATCCATTGCAAAATACTGGAAATCGGCTAGTTTGCTCATCTTGTGGCAGCAGAATAGTTACCGATTCTTCGATGACCTCAACAAAATGTCCCATTTGTGATTCAATAGTTGGCCCCTGAGTCTGAAACATGTCATCTATCTTGCTTGCCTCCTCCTCAACCAGAAGACGGGCAATCATCTCTGAATTGTTCCAAGACTCCGGAATAGGAGTTGACTTCTGTGAGCTGGAGCATGATGAGCCGGCGCCCGCTTCAGGGGTGGAAGTTAGCACCCAAGTTCAAGAAGCATGCATAAAAAAGGCTGAAGCAGCTTCAAAATTCTCTTATGATGAGATATTGGCTTCACCTAGGGCTATCATAGTCTCGGACACATTGGTAGAGGACCCAGATGATTATCTTGTAGCATTGGGGAAGCCGAAAGACGAAGTCATGGCGGCTTCTGCATTGATCAGGCTATCTGGAAAGAGGCACAAAGTGTGGACTTCTACTACAATTCTTGAGAGAGACGGGCAGGGGTTTGCAATGAATAATGGGTGGTTTGCAAGATCCTGGACAGACTTCTCAATTGTTGAATTCGATGAAATAAATGAGGGGCTTATGGAATACTTGATTTCAAGTAGATCTTGGTTCGGGAAGGCCGGAGGGTATGACTTTGCTGGGGAAGCAGGTAGAATTTCAAAGATAATACAAGGGGAAGAAGTCACAGTACTCGGTTTCTCCAGCAGAGCGATCTCCGAGCTTTCAACGAAGATTCTCAAACGAATGTGACTCCTCCGTGAGTCATGACAAAATCTCTCTGGAGTTCGTCGAACCATTCGAGCATAGATTTGCTGAATCGAACCGATGATACTTGTTCATCCACCAATAGGTCGTCTTGGATTCCTTTCAAGGTGCCCGGAGCAGCTCCGCATGAAACACAAGCACCATCCAAGTCTAGGACCAAAGATAGTGATTTTTTCCCTTGATTATTCTCCTCAAGATTGATTTTTGAAATGACCAATCCTCCGCCATGGCCATCTAACGCGGCCCTCACTGGGCCGAGTCTTGACATGAGAGCTGGAACAAGATCTTCTCCAGAGTTATACAAGTCCATTAGAGAGAGGGAGAGTAAACGAGCTTCCTCCTCGGGGTCAGTTCTCTCGGAGGTTAGTCTGTTTGATTCACTAGCAATTATTTCCTTGATTTGAGACCTGTACGAGTCTTCCAAGTCATCTGCCAATGGATCGGATCCATTTCCACTTGGAGGTGGCATGATTTGTGCAATGCATGACACATTTTAGGGTAACCTACCTGAGAAGAAGTTGAAAAGATATCGTGCATGCGAAAGAATGAGAATATGTCAGAGTTGACTCCCCTGTTGGAATTAAAGGGACTCAAAGCAGGAATTGAAGGTAATGAAATATTGAGAGGAATAGACCTAGAGATTGGTCCTGGAGAGATTCACGCAATAATGGGTAGGAACGGAAGTGGGAAGACTACTACTGCCAATGTGATAATGGGGCATCCTGACTTCGATGTAGAAGGAGGGGAGGTCCTTCTGGAAGGAAAAAGTGTCCTTGAGATGGAAGCTTGGGAAAGAGCCAGAGAAGGGATATTCCTGTCTTTCCAGTATCCTCAAGCAGTTCCAGGACTCCAAGTAGGAAACTTTCTCAGGAAATCAGTAGCAAGCATAAAGGGAGACGACGAGGCAAAGGGTTCAGATTTCAGGAGTTCCCTTAGCTCGGCTATGGATTCACTGGACATTCCAAAGAGCTTTCTTGGCAGATATGTAAATGATGGTTTCAGTGGCGGAGAGAAGAAGCGTTTTGAAATCCTACAGATGATGCTTCTAAAACCCAAACTGGCAGTGTTAGATGAGACTGACAGTGGCCTGGACATAGATGGCATAAGAACCGTCTCAAAAGGAGTTAATTCTGCAATCAGGGGGACTGGTTCCGGAGCCCTAATAATTACTCACTACTCCAGAATTCTAGAACATGTCCAACCAGACAGAGTTCACGTACTAATGGGCGGTAAGATAGTTGAGTCTGGAGGGCCAGAGCTAGCAACAAAATTAGAGGATCAGGGCTACGAATGGTTGAGCGATAAGTGAGGTGATTTAGTGGGAGAGAATTCAGAAGCGAGAGAAGCTGTAGGAGATTATTCGGCTGGGTGGCATGACCCTGAGGAATCTACGGTAAGGTTTGATTTTGGGCTTTCGGAAGAGGTAGTAAGGAGGATTTCTGAGCTAAAGGAAGAGCCAGATTGGATGACTGAAGTTAGGGTGAAGGCATTCAAACACTTTTCCGATAGACCCATGCCAACATGGGGGAATACCCATATGCTCGAAGAAATTGACTTCGACAACATTTGCTATTACCTAAGATCATCGGAATCAACGGAAAAGGACTGGGAGGATGTCCCAGAAGACATCAGGAATACTTTCGAAAGGTTGGGAATTCCTGAAGCCGAACAAAAGTGGCTCTCAGGAGTTACTGCACAGTACGAATCCGAGGCGGTTTATCACAGCATCAGGGAGGATTTGCAGGATCAAGGAGTTATATTCCTAGATATGGACAGCGGATTGAGGGAATATCCGGAAATAGTTAGGAAATGGTTCTGCTCAGTAGTTCCCCACACTGACAACAAATTTGCGGCCCTAAACACGGCAGTATGGTCGGGAGGTTCTTTCATTTACGTGCCAAAGGGGGTTCAAGTGGAGATGCCTGTTCAAGCGTACTTCAGAATCAATGCCAAGAACATGGGACAATTTGAGAGGACCCTGATTATTGCGGATGAGGGGAGCAGCATTCACTATGTAGAAGGGTGCACTGCACCGACATATTCCACCGACTCATTGCACTCCGCAGTAGTGGAGCTGATAGCTTTGCCGGGAGCCCACATCAGATATTCCACGATCCAGAACTGGAGCTCTAACGTCTATAACCTAGTGACGAAGAGAGGGATAGCTCATGAAAATGCAAAAATTGAGTGGGTTGATGGAAACATAGGAAGCAAGTTGACAATGAAGTATCCGGCGGTAATCCTGAAAGGAGAAGGGAGTCATGCTGAGGTAATCTCAGTGGCTTATTCGGGAGATGGTCAACATCAAGATGCTGGGGCAAAGATACATCACCTAGCATCAAACACAACTAGCAAGATCCTATCAAAAAGCATCAGCAAGAATGGGGGAAGGGGGTCCTACAGGGGGATGGTGACGGTCTCTCCGAAGGCAGACAACTGTAAGCTCAATGTTGTATGTGATGCACTATTATTGGATGAAAACAGCAGATCCGACACATATCCCACAATGGAGGTCGCAAATCCTACTGCGAGATGTGAGCACGAAGCTAGCGTCTCCAAAGTCAGCGACGAGCAGTTATTCTATCTAATGAGCAGGGGACACTCGGAAGAAGAAGCTCTCGCAATGATAGTGAATGGTTTCTTCGAACCTTTCACGAGAGAGCTACCGATGGAATATGCTGTTGAGTTGAACCAGCTAATGGCATTGGAGATGGAAGGCAGTATTGGCTGAGGAATGATGATGGACTCAGCATCAAGATACCGCACGCTTGGAAATCCTGGCAGGTCAGAACACCTTTGGAGATACACTCCTTGGAAAAGGGTCCACCCATCCGGAAAAATTGAAGAGATTCCAGAAATGGGGAAGCCGATTCTTAGTTTGTCCCATATCGATGGTTCAGAAGTTTCTGAAGGAATTAGTCTGAGAAATAGTATCGAGGGTTCCAATCTATTTTTTGGGGATGAATTAACCAATACATTCCTTGATGCCTCTTCGATAGACTCAAGATGGACTTTGGAAATAGAAAAGAGTTACAATTCTGACAAGCCTGTGGTTCTAGACATTACAGTTGGAAATGAGTCTTCTGCGGTTCATATACATCTAGATGTAGGTGCCATGTCAAATATTGAGTTAGTAACCAGGATTTCTGGATCAAGCGAGTGGTTCGGACTCCAAAGAAGTGGTAGAATTAATGATGGGGCAATATTCAACGAAGTAGTAGTATGCCTACAAGAAAGAGGTACAATCCTAAGGTCAGATTCTATTCAAATTGGAAAGGACTCACAAGTAAGAGCGGGCACCGTATCATCCGGTTCCGAGCAAACAAAGGCTGACCTAAGATTCAGGATGGCCGAGATTGGGGGGAATATCAGGGTCCTAGGTTCCATCCTATCAGCAGAATCCATGCACTTGGATCACCATGTTGAGATTCACCACGATGCCCCTCAAACCTTCAGCAGATTATCGTGGCATTCTGCGTGTGGAGGAAATAGTAGGACTATTGGAACAGGGATGCTGAGAGTGAGCGATGGTTCGATTGGTGCAGACGCTGGGCAGATTTTCCACAACCTTTTGCTATCAGAGAGAGCAGAGGCCGACTCGATACCAGAGCTTGAGGTTTTGGAGCACGATGTTATTGGTTGTGGCCATGGGACAGCAAACGGGCCAATAGACGAGGATCAGCTATTCTACCTAGAGTCGCGGGGTTTGAGCACTCAGGATGCCAAAAGAGCGCTAATTGCCGCCTTTCTGAACTCAACTTTGTCAGAGATGGGGAGTCAGTCACTGCATGAATGGCTGGTTGCAATACTTGCCCGTAAACTAGAGACGCTAGAGTCCTAATTTAGCGAAACAGATTTGAGCCTCCATTGGAACGGTTGTCCGTGGATACTGATTATTGTCAGGATATATCGTGTCAATGTGGTTTCAAGGGAAGGGCCGTCCCAATGAGGCAGCACATGGAGTGCCCTCGCTGTCTCAGAGTAGTCGAGGCGTGTTGTGAAGGGGTCCCAATTTATTCATAGAAATGAAAATTAGTGATTTGGGAAAGAGTCTTTTTAGTGAAGTCTATGTATGGCCTCTTTCTAGGATAAAATGAGGACATGCCGCTGAAGAATGGCCTTGATAATAGAGATCAGGAATCGAGGACTTCCAAGATTCTAGGCGGGGTTGCAGCTACTTATCTTGTCCTTTGTTTCCTTGCCCCTATCGCACTACCAGCTGACTCGGTTCCAGAACTCTCTGGAAGAGCGAATGCAATTGATTACATGTATGGAGATAGCTGGGGGAACAGAAATCACAGTGAGAATTCAAACATAGGGCATAACCAAAATTTACATGGTGGAGAATTCGCTTGGATGGAATTGAACCCATTGTGGGCTTTCGTCTATGGTTTCGGGGATATTAACTGTCACCAGAAGCATGAGAGGTCATGGGAGATAAATGGGAACCAGATGCCAGTATGTACTAGGGATATCGGAATTTTCTTTGGATTCTCCATAGGATGTCTGTTTTTCTTCTTCAGGGGATTCAATAGATGGACGATAAGGGATACTTTCCTCTCAGTTTTACCAGATGAGTGGATCGAAGGTATTTATGAAAGGGACTTGAGGCTTCTTTCGGTATGCGCGATTCTGGCAATTGGTTTGGCCCCTATGGCCGTAGATGGATTCTCTCAGTTACTTCTTAGCTATGAGTCCAACAACCCTCTAAGAATAGTTACTGGCTTCGGTTCTGGGTTCGTCATTGGCTGGTGGTTCTGCTCCGCTTTCTCCGCCAAACCAAATTTCTTTACTGGGCCGCAGGATGTTGAGCTACCAATAGGTTCTAGACTAGTTGAGCGGTAATCACTATCCTACCCACCAGCCTGCGAGATCTTGAAAATTCTTTGGGACAGATTTCTTCGATCCGGTTCCAAGGATTGAGAGACGGCCCATGGTGTCGATGAGATCGCTTTTGTGGCTACCCGACTTGATTATCTGACCTATGCAGAAGCGCAAGTGAGTCTTCGGATTTTCTGATTGCCACCTAGTTATTGCCCTTCGAAGTGGCCAAATTGCTAGGACCAATCTACCGAATGGAAATACGTCATCCCTTAGCTGGGACTTCGGGGCTTCCCTCCCTATCAGAGTCTTTCTCTGGGATATCCAACCAGAGTTTGTTAGGAATCTCACAATTCTCTGAGTATGCCTCAAGGAGACGCATCTAACGGGACCCATTGCAGTTCTGAGTTCTGAGATATCCGCAGAGTCCACGAGAGATAGAGTCCCGCAAACTGAAGACATTGAGTGATTTAGGATATTCTTTGGAAATTGATCGAACCTTTTTAGTTCCGAAGTTTTCATTGAAGACAATGCATTATTGTGGAGTTCTTGAGCTGATTTGAGGACCCTCCAAGGGGGTCTTTGATCCAACCAGTCTGACCTTCTCTTAGCAGGACCGACCCCTATGCCAGATAGCGTGCTCTGACCCTCTGACTTGGCAACTATCGAATGCAGTTGTAATTGGTCCACCTTTTCCATGTTGACATTTATTGGATTTGGCCTTCTGTGCATGAATGATCGAATGTGATCCTTCAGTAGTTTTCTGAAGTTTTCCTGGGTAGACTCATTTAGTATTGGCCCAACAATAGCCCCCATGTCAAACGGAGTAGGTAGTTCTTCCTCGCCTGAGAAAATCATCTTGTAACCTTCTCTGATACGTTTCTGGAGCTCAGATGTCTCAAAGTACTCTTCCTTGTTTGAAAGGCCCCTGAGGGTCTCTGTATTAATTCGGTTTAATGCAATATCCGGATCGCAATCGACCCAGATGCATAAATCGGGAATCAGTGCTGCAGAATTCATTTGGGCCGTCTTTTCTACTCCGATTCCCCCAACAATTCCCTGATAGACGAGTGAAGAGTGAATATTTCTCTCACTTACAACTGCCCTGCCCTCTTCAAGGCGTGGAAGGACCCAACCGTGTGAATGGTCAAGCCTATCTGCGGCGAAAAGCCCGGCCTCCTGCTCAGGAGACATAGATTTCTCCCTTACTGAATCAATAGCAAGCCTCCCTAGTGGGTGGTTCCTTCTGGGCTCACCGGTTGACTCGACTGAAGTAAAGCAGAACTCAGATTCAAGTACCTCTGAGACAATCTTGGTTGCTAGGCCTTTACCGCTCCCGTCCCCGCCCTCAATGGAAAAAAGAAACATGCTACGACCCTGAATCCTCAACGCGTTCTCCAGAAAACTGTTCCTTCGAAAGCGTAACCAGGCTCATTCCAACCAAAATCAGAAATGGGCCTATGAAAATCATCCCTCTGCTCCACAGACCTAGGAAAGATAGCCACCAGGACCTACGATAGTTATTCCCCCGATAAGCCTCAATTCCACCGAAAACACCAGCTAGGCCCAATAGAAAAGTAAGGAATGCTATTGCAGTAGAAATTAGGACGGATTGAGAGAGGTAGCTTTCCCCCCTAGCGTCAATAACGTTCTCACCGTTTCCTGGAGACATTGTGATAACTATCTGTGCGTTATCTCCGGGAATAAAATAGTACTTTGTAGTATTGTTTCCTGGGTGCGTGAATGACAAAAGGAATGGTTTTCTGTTTACTTCTGGAATAGAGAACCTGCCATTAGAGTCTGTGACTGTCTCCTTGCCCGTAATCGCTCCTTCTTCGGAAAGGAGTCTTACTCTTACCCCTTCCATGGGCCCTCCTCCTGAGCTATTTCCTTCAAGAGCCGAATTTACAATTCCGTGAACGTCAGAAAAGTCCTCTGAGGAGTCGAGATTTCCGGAAAGGATTTCATCTGGGGTGGCTGAAATGAGTAAGACCCCTAGTTGGGCCCCCATGATGCTCCCAACAATTATCATGATCGCCCCGGCAATCCTAGTGGAAGGTTCGTATGACATGTCTTCTAAGAAATACTCGAAATCAATTCCTCCGGAGTCATCTTCATGAGCCATAATGATGCCTACTGGTGGTGGTCCTTGAAGTTGGGCGTTTCAGGATCTTTTTTCCTTTGGATTATTGAGTGAGAAATCGAGAAAGCAACAATTCCTGTCAGAATGTAAAAAATATAATTTCCAGAAGAGTTAGCAGTTGAGGTATTATTTTCTCCAATGGGATGGAAATCTACCAGGTATATTTCAGTCCAATTCTTTCCAGTAATCCAAAAGGCCTCTTCGGATTCATCATAGGCGATTCCGTTTAGAACATCGTTGGAGTTTGCACCCTGGCCTTCAGATAGTGTTTCAGCAGATGCGGAGAACTCTACGTGTCCGGAGCCAGAGTTAATTGCTAAAATTACTTGGTCCAACCAGACATTTGCATAAATAGTCCCCCCTACACACTCCAATTCGTTCAATCTGTCCACTGCCGCCCCATCTAGTGTGACTTGAACAGAATGGCTAATTTCGAAGGTATCTGGATCTCTGAAGGTTAGGAAAGATGATCCGTTTGACATCACGTAGTGTTCCCCGTTGTAGCATATTCCCCAGCCCTGTCCCTCATAAGAGTGGTTTCCAACAATAGTAAAGTCCTGCAAATCTATCTCAAGTGCAATTTCTGATTTCCAAGTTAGCATAATCATTGTGTCGTTTCTGACGGTAATTCCCTCGGCAAATAAAGAGTCGTCGATGGATAAATTTCTGATTACATCTCCTGTCCTCAAATCGATTTCGCTGATTCTTGAATTCCCATATAGTCCTGAGCTCTCGATTAGCGAACCATTCCATATCTCGAGGCCTTGGGTGAATGATGTCGGATCATGGGGGGCAATTTCCAGAACCTTCATTCCCCTGTTCTCAACTTCTCCGGAATTTTCTGCAATCGAGAGAGGATACGTGAAAATAAGAAAAAGCAGGGCCAGCGGTGTTATCCTGATACCCGAACGCGCCGCCATGTACGAACGATGCTCCATCGGTGTTAAAATAAATCCTTGAACAGTTTGAGTCATACCACCGAACAGGGCGATAAAATGGACGGTCGTGCTATGAAAAACTCGACTGTAGGTTCCATCTTTGCTTTTGTTTCTATTCTTGTTGTCCTTTCTGCTCCAATTTCGTCCCTAGTGGTAGGGGAAATTGGAATAGGAAGTCAAAACAGGAGTTGCCAGAACTCCTGGTCCGTTGGAGATTCGGACAACGTTTCCACTGCCGACGGTGTCATCGGAGCCACTGTGGAAAAAATATCGCCTAATTCTGCCATATTTGTGGAAGATGGGCAGGTTGTTTCTTCCACAATTATCAACGATATCGCTGCAAACTGGGAGTCGATTATTTTTCCAACAAGCACCAATTATTTCGGCAGTGTGCCAGATATTGACTTGAACTGCCAAGTAGAGATTGTTATTCTCCCCTTAGACGGTCCCGGAGGTTCTGGAGGAAGTTTTGAATCCGGACTCTCTTCTTCAAGGGAGGTGATTTTCATTGATGTTGATGATCTTCCAGATAGGAACATAGTTCTAGCTCATGAGCTGGAGAAATTAATCCACTACGAGTTTGATCCATTTGAATACATCTGGGTAAATGAAGGTGCGGCAGGGATGTCCGAGTATCTTAGTTATGGTGAAAACTCCGAACTTGTGACAGATGTCAACTCATGGACATCAAACACTAGCACGAGTCTAAGATGGTGGGATGGAAGGTCCTCGGACAGGGGTTCTAGTTTCCTTTTTGTTAATTATCTGTCTGAAAAATTGGGTGGTGCTTCTTCAGTAAGACAGCTAATTTCTAGCCCTGCCCTGGGAGGAATTGGCATCGAGAACTTGGCGAGAAATCCCGGGCAGGGATCAACCCCAATAGGAAGCACGATGAGTGAATTGTTTGCAAACTTCAGTGCGGCCGTGACACTGGACAGCCCTCAGGGGGCGTTTGGTTTCAGTGAGATTGATCTTCAAGAAGACTGTACTTCGGGGGGTTTCTGCAAGGCTCTTCCGACCGACTCAAACGATCAGTGGTCTACCGAAGTTTGGCAATCTCCCGGCCATACTATTGAAGGATGGGGACTCAAATCTTTCAGGTTTACCGAGGGAAATGGAGATCCATTGAGCATACTGGTCCAGCCTGACAGATTTGGCTTTGAAGGTGCAATTCTCTCTAAAGATTCGTCCACCGGAGCTTGGAATATGGATAGGTTGAGGGTTGATTCTGAAGACGGAAGGGGGACTGCTCTCGTTCCTGGATTTGGGAATACTTCGTCCGAAGTTTGGATTCTAGTGTGGTACAACTCCCTAGTTGATGACTGTGACTTTGATTTTGCAAATTGTGGGGTGCTTCCTAGTGGCAACTACCCATCTGGATCATTCACTATTAGTGCCAGCCTAGTAACAAGTCCGGCTCAAGTATCAATAGACTACTTGGAAGGTTTCGATAGAGATGGCGATTTGATGGACGATAGCGTAGAAATTGGGATCAGCGTAAGTTCTAGTGCCTTCCTACAGGCGCTCTCGGTTGAGTTTTCGGCATATTCCAACAATACCCTGATAGATTCTTTAGAATTCATGACATCTGTCGGGAATTCCCAGTCGGAGTTCAGGCCTATGTGGTTTAGTCCCAAACTATCAGGCCAATGGTCATTTACTGTAAGGGTGGTGGACATTACTGGCGAATTGCAAGATATTGCACAATCACTTCCCATTCAGCTATACAATATGAAGCCTGTAGGTTCTGGGACAGTGTCTTCAAATTATACTGAAACATGGCTGCCTACTTACTATTACGGAGGCGGATATGACTCCTGGGGATTTGGAATTGAAAACGGCTCTTTTGAGCACAACGACACTCCAAACTCATACATCTGGACTTTTGGTGATGGGAGCTCTTCAAGTCTGAAGAATCCTATTCATTCATACAACACAGAAGGGAGCTTTTTCATCACCCTAGTGGTTGAGGACCAAGGTGGTTACTTTTCTGATTCGATATCGTGGAACATATCCGTGAATGATAATTCTTCTCCGGTTCCAGAAGTTTCTATAGATGGCCTAGCAATAGTTGACGAGTTAGTAATTCAGACAAATCAGAGGGTTCAATTCTCCGCCTTTGGAACAACAGATAATGTCCCAGTGGAACAATTGTTTTTCTTTTGGGACTGGGGCGATGGATCGACAGATTCCGGAACAGGACTATTTGAATCGGGCCATATGTGGATTGACGGGAGTGCAGATGGCACTATTTATCCAATGAAGCTGGAAGTTAGTGACGGGCGTCAAAGCTCGGAGCATGCTATTGAAATCAGGGTAATGAATAGGGCGCCTAGGCAGATCTTCTCCGATGAATTGCAGGTGTTTGCAGTAACTCCCTTGCAGATGCCTGAAGTTTTCACGGACGATGATGGGGCGATTGTCGAATATAGGTGGATATTTGAAGAGGGAATCAGCATTGGAGAGGAAGTTTCGCTTACTTCGGACTTCTCCACAACTAGCTCCTTCGAATCTGCGCCTAAAGTCAGTTGGAGGACCCCGGGAATAAAGAATGTGACATTAGAGGTTACTGATGACGATGGTAATTCGACTAGTGCGATCTTGCAAATCGAAGTTACCAACCAGCGACCTGTAGCTATTTTCGAGCGTCCTCAGGATGGTGAAATCGGCGAAGCATACATCTTCAATAGCTCATCATTCGATCCAGATGGCGATTCTTCCGATTTGAATCACATATGGAGCTTTTCCGACAGGGAAGGAACAATAGAAAATACATCTTCAGTCAGTAGAACATTTTCAGAGCCTGGACTATTCAGTGTGAGCCTAGTAGTTAGAGATGAAATGGGATTAGATTCAGCCCCTAAGACATATCTTATCTCGATAAAGAATCCTATTCCTAAACCTGTAATATCATTTAGCTGCCCTAGCAATGAAATGGGCCTTATGAGTGAGATTCCTGACTGGGATTCAAGAGTGACATGGAAGGTCCCCTGGACTTCCGAGGGGGGTGCTTTTGTTGCTCCAGGAAATCTGATCAGGTTTGATGGCAGTGGAAGCAATGACGCTGATCCCAGATTCAATGACAAATTCTCGGTTGACAGAGAAGACCCTGATTGGGGAGGAATTGTTGATTGGATCTGGGACTTTGGAGATGCTAGCCCGCCTGCCAAAGGGCCAGTTGTATGGCATAGTTTCGAAAGGGCTGGTGAATACTTGGTCAGGCTAACAGTTGTGGATAGTTTTGGAGGGGGAGAGGCGAATTCTACTGAGATGAAGATCATTGTTTCCACGGCCCCTAAGATTACAACAACAGACCCTCTTCAATCAGAGTCCGATTATGTTATTGTTGGGGAAATTGTCAACCTTTCTGGGATGGCAACTGATTCGGATCTAGAATCCGGATTGATCGCTTGGATGGACAATGATGCTGAATTCGACAGTGACGGGGATGGCAACCCTAAGAACGATATGGATGTCAACCTATCAGATGAGTTGCAAATCCTTTGGGACATCGATGTTTTCTTCGATCGAGACTGTACAACTCAGAATGGATGCGATGGAAATTCAAGGAATGACTGGGTGGAAGAAAATCAAACATGGGAAGAGCCTGGTGAGGTCAGAATTTCGATTACAGTTTGTGATGGATTGCGAGTATGCTCTACCCAGGACTTCGTAGTAACCGTCCTTTCCGTTCAAGACACTGCCCCTCCAAAGACTCTCTCTGATCTGACCATCTCAGACTTAGTCCCGGGAAGAGAAAGCGCTGGTCTTCTTTCCCTTGTGGTAATTGTGGCTGCTCTTGGATGGATGATAATGAGAGAGAGGGACGATGAAGAGCTTGATGCCATGGAAATGGTGAAGAATTACGATGTGGATGAGGTAGAGGCTGAGGGTGGGCTTCCAGGGATGGATCAACACTCTCCGCCACCGCAACCAAAATATCTGACTGTTGATCAGAGAACGAATAAGGAGTCGGGTTACGTTAGACCGATAAGGACGAGGCGGAGATAGTGGGGGACATACTCAATTTGATTAGGATTGGTCTGGGGACTCAATTCCTACTAGTCGTGGTATTTTCTTCGGCAATTCTGACATCCCCAATAGCTAGTTCTCAAGCGATTTCTTGTGATGTCCCTCCAAGCAGTGATTGGGGGGATGGCTACGATCCAAAGGATTACCTTTCGGTTGGTTCCACAAAGTTTGGGACCCTGTTTGAATCCAATGATGATGATAGAGGTGGTGCGCCCGTTCATCGGGCACTTGATAGAGATTTGAGCACCGAGTGGTCAGGTGGAGCTTGGTCTGGATTCCCCGGAGTTAGGGTAGATAACGGAACTGCGACTTACATTTCGATGGTCTTGGAGCCGGGGAAAAGATATTCTTTCTGTATAGACCTAGAGACCCAAGGAGATGTTTACTTACTTACTGAGTCTGATTTTGGAGTTTACAATGCTGACTATTCGTGTAGGGAAGGGGGCGATACATGGGGCGTAATTTGTGACTTGGAGGCCTTTCAAGAAGTTCCTATGGAGTATAGGGACCTGTTTACCTGGATTCCATTCAGAGATACTCATGCCTACGAGTCGGTAACTTACCAGGAGTTCTCGGTGGCTATTGATTCCTCGGGTTCTTCATGGACATTTGCTGGATTTTCTCCACCAGAAGACAAAGTATTCTATTTGGTATTGGACAACTGGAACAACAGTAGGCCGGGGGACAGCCTTCCATCGGGGAATATGAGCGTAGAAGTATTGATTGATGTTGAAGACAGGCGGACGCTGCCGAAAGTTACCGCTTACTTCCTCGTGGGATCATTGCCTCTTTCTTGCATTATTATTCCAATACTCTTGCACTGGAAGTACCACTCGTACTCCAAAGAAGAAGAGACGGGGGGTATTGCTGAAGTTCCGTATCTTAGGGACGATGTCTAGCAATATTCCAGTACTTTCCATGCAGTTCTCAAGTCTGAAGCGTTAATCCTCCCCTGCTGGGCTAAATGCCAACCAGACTCAGTAGTTGCGAAAACGATGTGCTGACCCAATATTGGAGCGTGTATCCTTGTCCAGTCGCCACCAGGTCCAAGACCCATCAATGCAATATTTGCATCATTTGAGGCCAAATCCAATGCTGCCCCGAATATCCTCAGTGCCTCTTTCCTATCTGTGATGTTGTAACATAGCTTTACGACATCTCCCGAATCTACAGCGTCCAATACATCTTGAGTGATTTCAGATTGGGAGGGGATTCCCTCTTTGAAGTGCATTGACGCAATCACTTTGGTCCCTTTTCCGGCCTTTTGTGACAATTCCTCTCTGATTTCTTTGGGAATTTCAATTTCGAGGTCTATCCAATCTGGTTTGGTAGAAATCGCTTTCCTAAGGACTTCCATTCTTTCGGCTTCAGAACCTGGGAAATGACCCCCTTGACTCTGAGGCCTACAGGTGAACATCAGAGGTAATGAAATGGAAGATGAAATATTCTCAATTGCCCCTTCATAGTCGAGTTCTTTGAAATCGATCTGGCTTATTTCGACCTCGAATTCTTCCTTTTCGGAGTTTTCGGAGTCGTTCGAAGAACGAGTCTTCTTCTCTATAGTCCATAGATGATCGATCCTCACTTCAACGATGTCAGCCTCGGAAATCGAGGCCTTTGAAGCGTCATTAAGCATTTCTTCGACAGTGCGGCCCCTCAGAGTGATGCAGACCAGGGGCTTTTCCATCCTTTGGGCGATTGAAGTGGCCTGTTTAACCGTGTCGAGGAAATAGCTTGATAGTTTTGTGTGAAAATTAGTTTTTTGGCAAAAATGGGCCTCAGAGACCCATTAGAGAAGGAGGGTTGATATGCCTCCTTTCCATAAGATGGGTGATGTAGTTTGAGGGTTCCCTACGGGAACCCTCAACGAGAGGAAAAAAATGTCAGAGGACTATGATGCAGAAAGCATCCAGGTCCTAGAAGGTCTGGAAGCAGTCAGGAAGCGTCCTGGAATGTACCTGGGTGATCCACATGATGGGTCTGCCCTGCACCACTGTATATGGGAAGTTGTGGATAACGCAGTTGATGAGCATCTGGCAGGATTCAACCCAACGGTGGAGGTGAATCTGGAAAAAGATGGTTCTGTGACAGTTGTCGATCATGGAAGAGGAATTCCAGTGGATAAGCATCCGGAAGAAGGAGTTAGCGCAGCTGAAGTAATTATGACTAAGCTGCATGCAGGCGGAAAGTTCGACAACGAGGCCTACAAGGTGGCAGGTGGACTTCACGGGGTTGGAGTCAGTGCAGTAAATGCGGTATCTGAGAAACTAGTTATGACCATACATAGAGATGGAAAGGAGTGGGAGCAGGAATACTCCAAAGGGGAAAGGAAGGCTGAGCTGAAATCGGTGGGAAAATCGGAAATTACAGGTACAATCATCAATTTTAAACCCGACTTGACAATTTTCAGTGATATCACAGAGTTCGATTTCGAGCAGATTAACACACGACTAAGAAGGACTGCTTTCCTAAACGCTGGACTGCAAATTTTCCTGAGAGATTTTCGAGCAGAAGACGAAGTGGAAATAGAGCACAAGTATGATGGTGGACTAAGTGAATACGTACAGTCAATGAACAAGAACAAAGAAGTAATTCACGAAGGAGTACTACATATCTTGGGTTCGAAGCAAGGGGACAAGGGGGAGGTGCATGTTGAGGTCGCGCTACAATGGACTGATGCCTACTCAGAGTCGGTGCACTGCTTCACCAACATAATCCACAATTCAGATGGCGGTACGCATCTCTCAGGCCTAAAGAGCTCGCTAACCAGGACAATAAACTCCTATGCACAATCAAGAAGCCTTCTGAAGAACGTCAACAGCCTATCTGGTGATGACATTAGAGAGGGATTGTCTGCAGTGGTGTCAATAAAACATCCTGACCCTTCATTCAATGCTCAAACGAAGTCAAAACTTGTAACCAGCGAAGTAGCAGGTATTGTTGAACAAATAGTAAATGAGCGTCTTGGAGATTATTTTGAAGAGAACCCGTCGGTGGCTAAATCGATTGTAGAGAAGGCAGTCTTAGCTAGTAAGGCTAGGGAGGCAGCTAGGAAAGCAAGAGACCTAACAAGAAGAAAGGGGGTGTTAGAAGGAGGTGGACTACCCGGCCAGCTTGCTGACTGCCAATCGAAGGATCCCGAAGAATGTGAGATTTACATCGTCGAAGGGGAGAGCGCTGGAGGATCTGCCAAAATGGGCAGGGATAGGAGGACTCAGGCCATCCTACCCCTGAGAGGAAAAATCCTCAACGTCGAGAGACAGCAGAGAAACCTCACGAAGGTATTCAATAATGAGCAGATTCAGAGAATGGTCAGAGCACTAGGGGCTGGAGTAGGAAATGAAGAGGAAGACGAAGGTGCTTTCGATCCAGAGAAGTTGAGATATGGCAAGATCATCATTATGACTGATGCCGACATAGACGGAGCTCACATCAGGACTCTGATCCTCACCTTCATGTGGCGTTTCATGCGAAGAGCCATAATTAACGGAAACGTTTTCATCGCTGCTCCCCCACTTTTTTCTGTATCCCGGGGGAAGCACACCGAGTGGGTGCATAGCGAAAAGGACAGGGATAATGCCATTAAAAGGCTGCAGAAAGAGTCCCCCACTTCGAAGATAGATGTTCAGAGGTACAAGGGACTAGGAGAAATGAATGCCGAGCAACTCTGGGAGACTACGATGGATCCAGAAGGTCGTACTATGATGAAAGTGGAAATCAAAGATGCGGAGGAGGCCGATTCTCTTTTCTCGGTCCTCATGGGTGAGGATGTTCCAGATCGTCGGGAATTCATTGAGAAGAACGCTAACAAAGTAACAGCACTAGACGTTTGAGGGATATGCAATGGCGGAGGATTTACTCAGAAGGGATATCTCAGAGGAGATGAAAGAGAGCTACATCAACTATGCTATGAGCGTGATTATTGGCAGAGCCCTGCCAGACGCTAGAGATGGTCTGAAACCCGTTCATAGAAGGATCCTGTGGGGGATGCACCAAGCAGGGCACACCCACGACAAAGGGTATAGCAAATCAGCAAGATCAGTGGGGGAGGTGATGGGGAAGTTCCACCCTCATGGGGACCAGGCCCTATATGACACAATGGTAAGGATGGCCCAAGACTTCTCTCTCCGATACCCATTGGTTGACGGGCAAGGAAACTTCGGATCCATTGACGGGGACCCCCCTGCTGCAATGAGGTACACAGAAAGCAGACTCGATCGGTTGTCTCAGCACATGTTGGATGACATAAACAAAGATACCATAGACATGGAGCCAAACTTCGATGAAACCGAGAAGGAGCCCTCTGTTCTTCCGTCCAGGCTTCCAAATCTGCTTCTAAACGGAAGTGACGGGATAGCTGTAGGGATGGCCACTAAGATCCCCCCCCACAACCTAAACGAGGTGGTCAGCGCTCTCAAGTTCCACATCGGAAGAGTAATTGAGCAAGATAGGAAGATTGGCTTGGACAATCCTCCAAAGATTGATGCGTTGGAGTATATGGATCACCTCAAAGGTCCGGATTTTCCAACAGGAGCTACCATCTACGGCATTGATGGAATTGTTGACATGTATAGGACTGGAAATGGCAGATTCCACATCAGGTCAGATGTTGAGGTTATAGATGACTCTGGCGGAAAAAGGCTGATAGTGCACTCAATTCCCTACCAGGTCAAGAAGGCAGCTATGCTACAGGGGATTGCCGACTTAGTTCAGAAGGAAGCAGTCAAGGGCATTAGAGATATTCGGGACGAGTCCAGTAAAGAAGGAATAAGGGTGGTAATTGAAATTAAGCAAAATGCCGATGCGCATGCAGTTCTAAACCAACTATACCAGTCTAGCAGACTTCAGGAGTCCTATTCGGCAAATATGATGGGGATTCTCAGAGGTGAACCGGTACAACTTGATCTGAGAACAATCCTGCACACCTATGTCAGGCACAGAGAGTCAGTAGTCGAGCGTAGGACTAGTCACGACTTGGATAAAGCTAGGGCTAGAGCCCATATTCTGGAGGGATTGATTGGAGCCCAGGGGAGGATGGGCGAGATAATTGAAGTAGGTAGGAGTTCTGATTCTCGTGAACATTTCGAGCAATATCTAAGAGGGGAAGAGAAGTTTCCAAAAATAAAGCGTTTCGATTTCTCGGATAGGCAAGCTAAGGCAATAGCAGAGAGGCGCCTATACCAGTTAACCAAGTTGAACGTAAAGGAAGTCTCTGAAGAGCTATCTAAACTAGAGGATTCGATAGTGGACTATGAGGACATTTTGGAAAGCAGGCAGAGAAGATTAGGAATTATAATCACAGAGTTGGAAGAACTTGTAGAAAGGCATGGAGATGATAGGAGGACAAAGATTGACCCGGCTCCTCTGTCTATGGATAGGGAGGACCTGATTGCAGAGCAGGCGATTGTGATTTCCTTGACTCAAGACAACTACATCCGCCACCTGCCAGTAGAGGCGTTCAGACTTCAGAATAGAGGTGGGAAAGGCCTGAAGGGCGTAGCAACCAAGGAAGAAGATGCTCCCTCAAAGATTGTCACTTGCTTCTCAAAGGACAGGCTCCTTATTTTCACCGACAAAGGGAGGGTGTATGGGCTCAGAGCTTGGGAAACCCCATCTGCGAGCAGATATGGGAGGGGTTCCCATATCAGGAACCTACTCAGCGGTATTCGTGAGGATGAGAAAGTAATCTCGATACTTCCAATGAATAGAGAGCTGATTGATAATCCAGAAGGGCAATACCTAATCTTCGCCACCTCCAATGGTAGGATAAAGAAGAGCAGGCTATCAGAATACTCCAGGATTAATAGAAATGGAAAGTATGCACTAAGATTCGCCGACGGAGAAGGCGACACATTGGTCACAGTGAGGCCAGCTACTGATTCTGATCACGTCGTTCTGGTATCTGCTCTTGGGAATGCTTGCAGATTCATGCCAGCAGAAGAGAGAACTAGGGTTTCTCCTGAAACTGGAGAGACTATGTCTACTTTCGTAGTTAGAGTGCAGGGAAGGGTGAGTCAAGGAGTCTCTGGAATGAAACTCAGCAAGGGTGACAGCGTAATTGGAATGATTGTGACTGACGACTTCGATACAAGTGTTCTAACAATTTCCAAGTATGGAATGGCGAAGAGAAGCAGGCTCGGTTCGGGGGAAATGGTCCCCCTCAAAGATGAGTTAGGCGAAGATGGAGATCCAGTCTTTGAGAGAGATGGCTATAGGAGGACAAACAGAGGTACAAAGGGAGTTAGGACGATGTCCCTTAGAGAGGGGGACCAGATAGTCAGTGTTCGCCAAATTCCGGACATAGGGGATCAGTTGTTCATGCTAACAGGGTCTGGCATGATGATTAGGATGGCAGCAGCCCAGACAAAGGAGACTCTGGGCAAGGTCACAAAGGGAACTAGAATAATGGAGCTTCGCAACTCAGAAAGAACCGGCTATGTTGACGAAATAGTGTTCGTGGCAAGGCTCCCTTCCGAACTGGTAGGTCCAGTGGAATCATCAGATTACAGTTCAGAGGAAGAGTGAAAGAACCGTTCTTCTTAAGCAGGAGCATTAGGTGGGGGAAATGCTGCGGCAGTCGCATAGCCTGGCCATTGCGCTGGATTGCTAATCCAGTGGTGTCTCACCTCGGGAGTTCGAATCTCCCCTGCCGCGCCAATATTCATTCGTAATATCTGACATGGACTACCATGGTGGAGGCAGGGGGGATTACTAGCCTAGTTCTGGCAGCCCCGGCCATTCTGTTTCTGATACTAATCTGTTGGTTGATCGTGAGGCACATTAGGCTCAGGCCCTCCAACGACAGATCTTGGGTGAATGACAATGAGAAAATGGCCACTGCTGAGTTCCAGGGGGATGAAGTCACGATTAGGAACGTCAGAGATTTCAACTGGAGGAGCACACGGGATTATGATGAAAAATGGATAGATTTGAAGGTCAGTCTTGACCGGGTTTCAAAGATTTGGTTTGTTTTGGAGTACTTTGACCCATCTCGTAGACAGATGGCCCATACAATCATGAGTTTCGAAATGGAAGATGGGACAAGATTAGCTTGTTCAATAGAGGTTAGGAGGGAGAAGGGGGAGAAGTATCACCCAATAAGAGGCATGTTCAAGAATTATGAATTGATTTACGTATGGGCTACAGAGAGGGACATAATTGGAGTAAGGACGAGATGTAGGAAAAAATCCGTTACTCATCTATTCGAGGCAGTGGTCTTGGGTCCTGGTAACGAAAGAAGGATGCTGGAGTCATATCTCAGGAGGACAAACAAACTGAGCACTGATCCAGAATGGTACAACACCATCACGAACACGTGCACAACGAACATAGTTCGCCATGTTAACGAGGTATATCCAGGCAGGGTTCCACGGGCTCTTTCGATCCTTCTTCCGGGTCTGAGTCCCGGGTTATTACAGAGAAACAATCTTGTAAAGATGACTGGATCGGTGGAAGAAACACTACAAAGGAGTATTATCGACCATAGGGGGGAGTCATGGGACGGAGTGTCGGACTTTGGAGAATGGATTAGGCAGTAGCCCAGATAAAAGGATTCAACTAAAGGTTTCTAATGGACCAGATATGATAGTTATTCCAGCCCTTGAGAATCCGGGAGACATCAGTTGGAGCCTACCACCTTCGAAGAGTCACATGATTCGATGGATCGCCCTAGCGTCACAATCGGAAGGGGTTACTGAGATCCAATTCTCAGGCAAACCCGGGGATGACATTCACTCGATGGCAGACTGTATGGAAAAAATGGGTGTTGTGATTGACAGGGGAGAAAATAATTGGTTCGTTAAGGGGGCGATAAAAGAAGAAGTTTCCAAAGGACAAACCCTTGATTGTGGAAACTCGGCCACTACTGCTAGAATTGTTACATCGATAGCGGCCGGTCTGGGAGAAACTCTGCAGATAGATGGTGATAAGACCCTCAGAAGTAGGGATTCAAGTCAAATTAACAATGCCTTGAGGGGGCTAGGGTGTGAGGTTTCTTCTGATCGGATGCCATTTTCAATTTCAGGGCCAGTAGTGCCCGGTACTGTGAGAATTGACGAGTCCAAAACCAGTCAGACTCTTACAGGACTGTTGCTTGCCTCCCCCGGATATCCCGAAGGTACTAGGGTGCATCTAGAAGGGGAAAGAGTTAGTCGCGGCTATAGGGAATTAACTATTGAAATCTGCAAATCTTGTGGTTGGGGCGGATGCTTGGACTCTCATTATTTCGATATAGGGGAATGGGTTGTGAGGGCCCCAGAATTTGTGGAGATTCCCGAGGAAATCAGCCTATTGCCCCTATCTTTACTCTTTGACAGGCTTCACGGGACTAAGTCTCTGAAAGTAGAGCCTGTAAATTCTGATCCAAGGATAATTGCTGCAGTAGATGCAACGATGAGTTGCAATGGTGGGCAAGTAGATCTAAGGGATGCGAGCGACATAATTTCGCCTGCTGCGGCGATACTGGCATTGGGCGGAGGTGGAAGGATCGTTGGTTCATCTCATTCAAGGGGCAAGGAGTCTGACAGAATTGGTTCTACTTGCCGGATGCTTTCCTCATTCGGAATATCGTCCGAGGAAAGAATAGGTGGGTTGGAAATACCTGGAGGTCAGAGTCCTATTTCCCCACCTAAACCAGTTGACTCCGAGGGAGATCATAGGCTAGCCATGACGTCTATGGTTCTTGCCACTTCAGTCGGGGCAGAGATTGACGGTGGAAGGATATGCTCGATTACACATCCTGATTTTATCGAAATGCTTGTTGGCTATGGAGAGAACCAATAGATGGGTGAGAAGTCATTTAGAAGTGGCATTTTGACCCATTCCCTTCTACTAATTGCGGCAATGATCTGGGGATCGACTTGGGCAGCGGGGAGATTTCTGAGTTTTGGCTTAGATGAGGAGGGGTCAATTCCCTTAGAACCTGCTACTTCAGCCTGGCTAAGGTATGCATTCGCAGTCTCGGCATTCTTCGTTTTGTTCGTTGCGAGAAAGAACGGAGGAAGTTTCCGTTTCGTCCCGTCGGACACGGAGTCCTGGAAATTCTCAATCTGGCTAGGAATTTTTGGGACGATGTGCTATCAGCTATTTTTCATGCACGGGATGAGGTGGACCGCGGCAGGAGACGCTTCTCTAGTAGTCTCACTAAACCCAGTATTTACGGTTCTACTGGCCTCGATGATGCTGGGTCAGAAGATTTCCGTCAGGATGCTGCTTGGCCTAATTGCAGGTATTTCCGGGGTTTCTGTTGTGATTGGTTGGAGCCCAAATTCGGAGATCCCATTCGATCACAGGCTGATTGGTGACATCATGATACTATTCGCTGCTCTTTCTTGGGCCGCAACCAATAACCTAACCAAAATGTTTCTTTCTCTGGGCAAGGATATTTCCGCTCTAGAGATTGTAGTTTGGTACTCTCTAACAGGTTGGATTATGCTTACTCCTTGGATGATTGTGGAGATTTGGGGCTCCGGATTTCCCGATCCGAGTCTTGCACAGTGGTGCACTGTGGCATATCTGGGAGTTATTTCAACAGTAATAGCATATGTCTTTTTTGCAGAGGGAATTCAGGAAATAGGCCCTACGGCTGCATCATCGTATATTTTCCTAGTTCCTGTTTTTGGAGTCTTAGGGGGTTGGTTGATTCTAGATGAAGAAATAGGAGGGTCATTGATCATAGGTTTCGTACTAATCGTTTTTGGAGTCAGGGCCGTGCAGAGGGAGAGCGAGAGA
>CEVZ01207829.1_pt1 | contig 23999 bp, 19 predicted proteins | sample 361371 | NCBI WGS metagenome assembly CEVZ01 (sample SAMEA2620217, study PRJEB7988) | marine metagenome | isolation source: saline water (ENVO:00002010), including
CCTCGTCTAGTTTACCGGCCTGTATCTTTTCTAGATTACCACTTTCAGCGCTTAAATCTAATTTATCTATAGCGGCTTGTAGTCTGCCTTTAGCTTCTGGGTCTTCAACGCCTTTAAGTAGCTCGTCTCCAAGTGTCTGCTTTATAGTCTCTGGGTCGGTAGAAGCATCTCTCTTTAATATCGCTTTAGTGGCCTGTAAAGCTCCATCGGTATTAGCTTGAACTTGTTGCATACCTTTGATAGTTCCCGTTGCTCCAGATATCTGTTCTTCTGTCGCTCCAAAGCTTCGCATAGATGTTTCTAGATCACCAATAGCAGAGTCCATTTCAGCTTCACTTATGTGTTTACCGGCGGCGGTCATAGCGTTACCAAGCGTCGTTGCTGAAGCCGCAAAAGTATTAAACCCAGCAGTTTGTGAATTGGCAATATTGTCCATTGTCGCACTCATAGCGACGGCGGCTCCGGTGGCATCTCTTAAACCAAAATTAAGCGCTTCTATATATTTAATGTTTTCAAGTGTGGCTTTTCTTTGTTGGTCAAATATCTTTTCCAAATCATCCATCTTGCCAGCCGCTTCAAGTCCAGCAACGTCTTCATCTGAAAGGTTAGACAGGAAGTCTTCAAAAGTTGACGCTTCGCCACCAGCGAGTGTAACGTTTTTGGCAAGTCTTTGAAACTGGGGTGTGGCTTTGTTAAACTCGGCTGTAACCGCTTTTTGGGAATCAACCAAGCCCTGTGCGTCTTCTTCTCTATAGCCCTTGTCTGTAAGCCTCTTTTTCATCTCTTCATCAGTTTCTAGCTGGCCAGTTTCTTCGTTTGTTTGACGCTTCATGTCCTCTCTCACTATCGCTTGATTAGCTGCTGCATCTCCAAACATAGCGTTATCGGCCTCGTCAGCAAACATTCCAGTCTTGTCCATCACAAGATTGACCGCGCCTGACTCCACCCTTTCTTGCCCCGCCGTCAAAGCCGCCGAGAGATTTTGAGTCAAACCTCCGCCCTTCATTGCTTCATTAAATGTTTGGTCTGATTCTCCACTCTTAATGTCAGCCAGCAAGTCTTTTTGTGCCTTGGCGTTTTTCTCTACATTATTAGTGTAAATCAGCATTGCTGCATTTGCTTCTTCTTGTTGCTTGACGGCTTCGCTGCTATCCATTCCAAGTAGCCACCCAAACGTATCTCTAAAGCTTGTAAAAGCCTTATAAACCATATATATAGGGGATACTAAGATCATAAACGCCTTAGCTACTTTACCAAGAACGCCGCCGGTCATGTCATTTAAGGTTGAGAATATTCCTGTAACAAAATTTGCTACCCCCATTATCTTATCTTTTACATACTCGAATCCCTTAATGAAAGTTCCTTTAATAAAATCTTTCACCTTTTTAATAGCCTTGAAAAATATCCCTATGATAGGAATTTTACCCAAGAAATTTAATATGTTATCACCAAGGTTAGAGAGGCTTTTTCCAACCCACATTACAAATTTACCTATACCAACTACGGCTTTCTTTACAAGAGTGGGGCCGAGAGTTATAAGCTTTGGAATTAATCCAACTATAGCTCCAACTACAGCACCAATTGCTGCGCCAAGCGCAGTTCCTGCTCCGGGTATAACGCTACCCAAGACACCGCCAATAACACCACCAACTGCTGTGGTTGTCATTGCGAACTTGTTCAACGCCTTTTGATTTTTCTGTCTCAATTTAGCTTCACCGGCAGCTTGTACGTTGCCCTCTTCAATTGCTTTTTCATAATCTCCTTGGGTTCCTGCAAGTGCATCCATAGCGGCTGTAACGCCATACACTGCGGCTGTCATGGCTATTGTTGGTCCAGCAACGGCTGCTATAGCTGTGGTGGCAGTTCCGGCAGCAGCGGCCATTCCTCCGCCAGCCCCTGCAACCCCCGCTCCCGCACCCGAAACAGCGGCAGTTCCGGCTGAAGTTGCTCCTGCCCCTAGAGCGCCGGGAAGAACTGAACCCGCAGCTTGCAAGCCTCTTCCACCAACACTTGCTACTGCACCCCTTGCGCTACCAGCTAGGTTCATAGCTTTATTAGAAAGTTTGTGACCTTGGCCGACCAGCTTTTTGCCCATCGGACCCATGCCTTGGACTTTACTTGTTAGGTTTTTGACTCCACCGGAAACTTTTTCCCCAAGTTTATTAGCAACTTTACCTCCGCCTCCAAAGAAATCCATAGCATTTTGAGCGGCCATTTTAGCGGTCTGGATATTCAACTGAACGCCAAATGCAGCTAATGCAGCTCCAGCAGTACCGACTATGGCCACCATTTGTGTTATGCCATCAACTGCCATAGCAAAGCCCTTAGCAATAGCTCCGCTGTTTTCATCTATCGTAGGTCTTAAGTATTGAAGTGCTGTCAAAACTCCAGTAGTGACCATTGCCATTTTTTCCATTGACATGGTACTTTTCTGGACTGTGGCGGCATTCTTCTCTGTCGCTTCTGCTGCTTTCTTATCTGCCTCAGCTTTATCTTTTGCTGCTTCCGCTGCCATCTTATTGGCGGTGGAAGACATATCCTTAAAGCTACCCGAACCTGATCTGGCTCCCTTCTTCGCCGCCTCTTTAGCCTGTTTACCGCCAGATATAGCAGCGGCTTTTCTATCTTCTGCATCTATAATCTTTTCGGTAACAGCGTCAGCTTGTTCTCTCAAATCAACAGATGATTGCATCGCGCTGAGATATTCTTCCTCAGCCTTTTTCATTTTTAGGTTAACAGCAGTAATTTCAGCTTGCACATCAGCGCCAGCCTTGGCGCGAGCATTTAATTCAACAAGTTCGTTGGTATAAGCGTTCATGTCACCTTCTAGTGACAACATGACAGCGGCTACTTTATCAGAATTACTAGTAATGGTCTGTAAAACAGATTGCCAATTTTTTATATCAGAAACGGCATTTGTAATAGCAGATGTGAAGACTGAAGTATCGGCTATGCCTGAACCTGCAACTCCCGCACCAGCTTTACCACCCTTATTGAATCCTACCCAACCACCTTTAGCAAACCCCTGAACTTGACCACTTTTGTTCATCGAGTTAAGGTTAGAGTCACCAATCTTTCGTGCAGCATTTTTGTTTAGAACAAACTCGCCGGGAGTAAGAAGTGCTGGAACCGTGTCGGATACACCACCACCTTTAGCAAACGCCTTAACACTCTTTACGAAACTGTCTTTGGTAAATCTATCCTTACCTTTAGCTAGTTCATTATTATACTTTCTCAATATAGCTTCTGCTGTGGCCGCATCTGCTTCTGGTTTTGCATCGGCAGACTCTTTAGCAATTACATCTCCATAGTATTTTTTTAACTTACTAGCAACTTCGCCAACTACAGGGAAATCAAACGACGCATCGTTACCGCCAACATCTGCCCCAGTTATTGCTGAAATCAAGCCTTCTTGAACATAACCGCTGATTGTTTTTACGGCAGATGCTTCGCCCTTACCGCCAACTGTTAATAAGTTTTCTTCAATAGAATTTTTTGCTGAAGCCGTATCTATAGAAAGAGGACCGGCACCTTTGCCGTCTAAGAAATCTTTAACCGGCCCTTCTGCTAATAATTCATTTACTGCGGATCGAAGATGATCACTTGCCTTCGTTTTTATAGCCGTTTCCACTTCGCTGGTCAATGCGCTATCTTTTCTGTCTCCAAAGATCATACTAGCGACTTTGCCCTTGAATCGCATTGGGACATTGGCGGTAGCTTTACCTGTAGCTCCACCCATAGCGTCTTCTAGCTCCGCTTTTGCCTCAGCCTCTGACATCTCCTTGAACTTTTCAGACCTTAATAGTTTTGCATTTATTTTGCCATCCGTACCAACAATGCGACTGTTTTTGGTAAATCCGGGGGCGGTTCCTGTTGCATAATCAAAATTGGACTTGGCACCCACCTTGGTTAAAAGTGCGCGCTGTTCTTTAGCTCCTAATGATCTTAAGCCAGCTACACCAGTTTGTGGGGATTGAATATACTTATTGGGGTCTAATGCACCCTTTATAGCCAACGACTTAATAATACCAGCATCTGTTATATTTTTACTTGCGGTACCTTTTTCCATACCGATGGCAACGTTTTGGCTTTTTGAGTCGTCACCCATTGTTGGCCTTAAGAAAAACCCACCTAGAGCATTGTCTTGAAGCTCAACAACCATTCCACCTTTTGCATAGCCTTTAGCGTTCATTGCCGCAAGTTTGTTTGTGCCAATTTTATTAACACTAGACTTTCTTATTACGAACTCTCCGGGCTGAAGCATCGCAGGAACGGTGTCTCTATTGCCTGTTCCGGGTACAACCCCGCCTCGGTTGAAAGCTAGTATCTTACCGCCTTGAGCTTTTCTTCTTGGGTCTAAACTGGCGGCACCTCTAATAGCTCCGCCAAAACCGGAAGCAAAATTACCGAGACCTTTTGCGAGCTTTATACCAGCAACCATTGTGATTAAAGGTATGAGGGGTTTAATAGCATCAGCTACTTTTATCAAAGAGGATGCTAAACTAAGAGTAGTTTTAACTAAAGCTTGGAATGTGCCAGTATTAGAGATATTTTGTATTAACTCTGCAAACTCCGCCTTGACTTTTGCAATCTGTGTAGCAAGTGCAATTTGAGCTTTAGCAGCGTCTTCTGTTAAGCTATTACCACCATCAATAGCTGCTTGTCTTGCTTCTTCTGCTAGTTGAAATTCTTTCAGCAAAGGGATAACTTTACCAATTTGACGGAAACCACCAAGCTGTTCAGCAATTTTTACAAATCTAATGTCACCCTCACCTAATCCGGACAACGCTTCGTTTAACCTTTTAATTGCCTCAAATGGTCCAACGAATTTGCCATCTAAATCTGTAAGCTCAACCCCATATTGTCTTAGAAATTCAATCGTTTTAGGACGTTGAATACGTGTAAAGATAGTACGCAAACCTGTTGCAATACTTTCGGAGCTTTCACGGGTCGTAGCTCTAACAGATGTGAAGAGTCCGATGAATTCTTCTAATGAACCACCAGCTTCTTTGAACACGCCACCAGTACGGCGAACTGCACCAATAAGGTCTCCGGACTCAACAGCGAACTGTCCGGCAACAGCATTGATAGAGCCAAGCTGTTGTTCTAAAGCTCCAACACCCTTACCAAACTGGGCCAAAATAGCAATCGCTCCTTCGGCTGTTTCATTGATATCCTCAAATGTTGGCGCTAGAGTTGTTTTGGCGAGAGCGGTCAATGCGACATCAAGCTCTCTAGCCTTGATACCCGCTTGAGAAAGAATTCTTGTGGTAGAAAGAAGTTCTTTAGAGTTTACGCCTAAAGTTTTAGAAAGACTAAATATAGTTCTTTCGAGACCTTTAAGGTCATCCATTGTTTTCCCAGTAACCTGAGAGATCTTAACCATCTCTCTCTGGAAATCAATAGCTTCGTCAACAGCGCCAGCTAATGTATTTGTGAATAAGCTTACTGCTCTACTGGCTACAGTAAATGCGGCAAATCTCTTAAATGCTAAACCAAAGCTTCTACCCATATTCTGGGCTTGCTGGGAAGCTTCTTTTGCTGACTTAGCAACGCTGTCAACTTGCCTCTTAGCCTGTGCAGCACCCTTCACCGTGACAGGTATATTGACTCCGCTAAGTTGCTTGCGTAAGTCAGATATGACCTGTCGGGTGTTTTTGGGGGATTGTAGTTTTAATTGTGCAGTCAGTACAAATTTTGACATTTTATCTCTCTGTAAGTGATGACCACACTATCTTTATAACTATCCGTTGTTATTCAGTTTCTGCTTGTTCAGTTTTTTTAGCACTAGTCTTTCTAGGCGCTCTTTTTTTTCTTGTTTTGGGTGCTGGTTTTTCTTCGGCTTCTTCGGCTTCTTCATAGAGATCGTTTTCATATTCAACCATCTCATAAAGTCCGTCTTCATCTATTCTATCACCATCAATATCTACTCTATTACCTTCGTCATCTAGGTAATGACCAAGTTCATTAATCTTTCTACCCTTATCATCCACAGTCTCTTTGGTCTTAGGGTCAATTAATTGTCCTTGTTCATTTACTAGTTTATGCTGTTTAAGAAACGCATTCTCCGGCAGTTTGTCTTCAAAGTCACTATCAAGATCGTAAACCATTCTTGCTAAAAGTTGAGCTGCCGCAACCGCCGCTCTTGTAGAACCTCTTTTATTGTAAGCTTCGTAAGATTCAAACAATGGCTGGTCTGTTTCGCCATTAAATGAGCATCTATAAACTAAATAATCAAAACGAGCATTATCAGCTAGTGATTCTGCTGTATTGTCATCAGCCGCCAATCTCTCAGAAATCAAATCTCTCAACTCAATTCTTTTTGCTCTCATCTGCAAAGCGATATCCCTGCCGTCTGAAAGTTTAGGTGCTGCCTTTCCATCACCTCTATAAAGAATCTTCTCAAGTTCTAGTATTTCTTGAGTTAGCCTAGCCTCTACTTTACTTTTCTCTTCGCTCCAAATCCCCCTCTCTACCATTATCTTTTCAACCTCAGCCTTGGTCATAACGCCTTCTCTAAACGCCTTATTCCAAGCCTTGGCTTTGTGAATATCTGCTTCTTTTAATTGTTCGTTTGTTGGTTTTTTAACAACCACTACTATTTGTTGTCCGTCCTCATTAGTGACGGTTTCACTAAATTTACTCATCTTCCTGTGTTCCTCCTTTAGGTGGTATTACTGGTATATTCATGCTGTATTTCAGCCATTTAACTTCATACTGATTTAATTCCGCATCCACGTTTCTTGCTTGCGTGTTACCTTTGTCTAATATTTCAGATCTGACCTTTTGAAAAAGCTCGTACATAAACCTTTTTTCCTCTGTCATTTCCGATTCCGTTGCAGACCACAAAAAGGAAAAATGATCTTCTATTGAAGATATCGCACCTATCATAGTGGTTTCCACTTTCTTTTTTAAGATTTTAGAAAGTCTGTCTTTTGAGTCATATTTGTATTTTTCAGTTCTTGCTTCCCTGTACTGTGATTTATTTCTTATGAATTCATCAAAGTTTTCCATCTTGATTATCTCCTAAATTTATTTTTGTACATCTCATTTTGCTGCGCCCTGATCTTAATCTGTTGGTCCTCAAACTGAGCGTCTACTACCTCTCCCCTTGCCTGTATAAGCCTGTTTCTTTTTTGTTTTACTTTTTGGGCGTGATATGAATTTGTCTCGTTTATTTTCTTTGCGCTTTCTTTATTATCGGCAAATACAAAAATCTCTTGCGACTGTGATATCTTTGAATTACTTGTTTGGTTTTCGATTTCTTTTTCTGCCTTATCTTGTTCCCTTTTTCTTCGTTGTAATAAAAACCATCCATCTAGCATGTCATCATCTTCTATCACGTCGTCTGTTGGGCAATCCATAGACTCGTAGACATTGTCGTACATTCTAGACCAAACCATAAGGTTTTTTTGATCTACTGTGAGTTGACTTTCTAGTGTGTTTGAAAAAAGGTTAAATACCTTTGTTTCATTCATCACCCAAAGACTTCTCCAAGGTTCGTTTCTTGCTAACTCTCTTATTGAGGACTCGCTTAGTAGTTGCATACCATATAGTTTGGCTATGTAATCTACTGGCACCTTTTCGTAATCGTAAAGCTCTTCTTTTTGCCCATCAGTCTTGTAACAACACATTTCTATGAAAGCTTTTATTTTTTCTATCTGGGTTACTCCTTCGCAAGAGTTCTCCGAATAAACGTTTTTTTTCTGTAGCATTTCACCGAGCTGTTTCTTTCCCGCCCTCAAATACGTTCTTATTTGGTCGCAAAGCTGTTTCTTATTTTTATTCTGAAAAAGCTCTACCTTTAATCTATCTATATCTTTTTCTAGTCCTTCTATTCTTTCTTCATCTTTGGCTGTCCATAAACCTCTTTGCTTAAGCTCTTCTAATAATTCATCTTGTGTTAAAAACCCATCGTTTTGCGCATTTCTATAGAACCCCAATGTCTTTTCTTGTAATTCTAAGTCTTGCTCTAGAGTTAATGGTCTTATTTTTAAAAGAGTATTATCAAAAGTTAATCTGTATATTCCACTTCTTATCCTAGCTGTAAAATACTCCCGCTCATGTTGTTTCATAGGGCAAACCTCATGGCGGGAGCTTTTGTTTTATACATAAAATATTCCTTCCAACAATTACAACCCAACTCGCCTTTCCTATTTAACAGCTATCGCTATGGTTGTAATCAAGTCCGCTAGTGAACAACTCCTCCACTAGTCTGGAAATTAAGAGCCTAATGAACCAGCAGGCCAAGCGCCTCCGTTCGGACCAACAGACTTATTACCTGCTGCTGTACCCCATTTTAATGCTTCAAAACCAATGTAGCCTTGCGCATGATTATAGTTCTGAACGTCTAAGTCGTTGTAGTTAACATAGCTAAATGTACTGGTGGCGTTTCCTCCACCGGCATCACCCCCTCCATAGCTAACGCTCTGAAGTCTATTCTTTTGTCCAAGGTCAAGACCCAAACCATTTCTAGTGCTGACAAATATAATTTCATCAGGAGTATTATTACCAGACGCAGTAGTCAAGTAAAGGTCGTAGTCACCAGCTTCAGTAGCTTCTACAAAGTCACCAGAGATTGAGACAACCTCAATATCACAAGTAACTTCAATTGGGAAGGCTGCTGGACGAGCATAAGGAGTTTTCTTTCCAAGCTCGAAAATATCTTCACGGGAGAAGTCGGTACTTACACTCACACTTTGTGCGTGGATAAGACCATTTGCATTTCCATATCCGGAGCCAACCATTGTTTTTACAGGACCATGAAGGCCAAGGCAACTAAATGGGAATACGGAATGTGTAATCATAACGTCTTCTTTTTGGCTTACACCCCCGAGGGCTTTATTAACTGATGGCGATCCCGTAGTATCGTCACCAAGACCATCTGGCTCATGACCGCCGTCAAATCTAGCAACTGCTGTCTGGGTAATTTTACCGCCACGATCAGCAATCCATGCTTTGTTATTGCCAACTAATGTACAAGACTCAGTAGAGCTTCCATCAGAGTTAAGGCTATAAGAGATGCTGCTGATATACATACCAGACATATAAATTTCTGCTGGTGCTGCACCAGTATCATCTTCGAGGTGGTTTACTGAGTCTGGGAAGATACCCAGTCTAACATCGCACCGTTGTTTTGATCTATTTACAAGGCCGGTACCAGCCGCACTACCTTTAACCCCAGTAGAGGCCATGTGGTAAATAAGACTGTGGCCATCAAGAACTTTTTCTAAGGTTACCTCAATGTCAGGCGTACCTTCTATGTTCTCGTAAATCTCGATTTGACCAAGCTCAAAAGCCTGTTCCAAGCTAAAGTTGGTGTTCACACCAACACTTTGAAGGCCGTAAATCATGTTACCTGATGTAAGAGCAGCCTGAGACGCATGGTCTATTATGGCAACACCCTGACAGGCGTAAAAAATTCTATCATTTGCTGACATTGGTTTCTCTCCTTTAAGTTTATAAAGAGGTTTTCTATTGAATTATACACGAAAAATACTAAATATTCGTTTTTATTCCCTCAGTTGTCATCCTCACAATCCCGCCAAAGAAATTAGTGTTGTGTGTCACCATCTCTTGAACCGTTGTTTTTGTTAATTTCAGCTTTCCTGCGGTATATTGGGCCACTAAGTCTGGATATCTGAGAGCGCCAGACACTGGGGTTCCTCTATAATCTAATGGAAATCTGCTTTCTTGGTTGATTTTGTTGCTACTAAATAAGTGTATATTCTTATCGTTTTGTAACGAAATGATATCAACTAATCTATTTCTGGTCATTTCATCTTCTGCGATACAATGGAAAAGAACGTCTGTGTACACCCATTGACCACCGCCAAGCTGATACCCCTTGAAAGTTCTGGTTGGGACTATCTCTACCGCGACCAAGGGTAGTTGCGCCCTGCTTTCAGGTGGTATATTCCAAGGTCCGTCGTCACTGTCTAAGAAACTAGCTGTTGGCTGTAATGTCTTTGCCTGAAGCTGTTTGTACCAAGGAATGTTATTTGCGTATAATACGTTTATATACTTATAGCTATATTCTGCCTTTACTACTGATCCCGTTGGTATTGGGTTATCAAATATAACCCTACCGTTGAAATAGTCTACATGATAAGCGTAAGTACCAGTCGTTGTTGTTGGATAAAATGCGTTATCAATGTAAATTCCTGATATTCCGGGTTTTGTATTGTTTGTTCCAACTAAAGGTGCAGTAAAGCCCTGTAAAGAAACACCGCTTTGCCAAACCCAATTTTTTCTAAAACCCTCCCAAACTTGACCGGCAGCGTAGGAATCGTTAGATGACATCCTTAATCTGCTCATATCCTCACCGTTTGGAGAGGTCTCTCCTGCGGTAACATTAAAATAATTCCCTTTTGTTAACAACCCCCAATCAAAATACTCTATAAGACCATCTTGAATATCGTTGTTTAGTGTGGAATCAAATACTCCACTTATTCCTTTTAGGGGTAGAAAGGTAGACATTATTTAAGTAATCCTTGAAGTATTATCGTTATCTCTTTTTCTCTTTTTTCAAACGCTCTTGTTATAAAGTTGTTATCTAATGTACCTGAAAATTCTGGTGGCACTCTCCATAAACCACCAATATTCATTTCTCCACCTCCCGACCTACCAACGGGGGCTGGCACATAATTGTAACCAACCACTATGGTTCTATCGCCCTGTGTTATTAACCAATTCAGCCAATGGAGATCTGCGCCTTTTTCTGTTAATGTATGACCCGATTGTAACCCAAGTACGTTAAAAAAATCCTTTGGTTGAAATGAGAATTGAATTATTCCATTGAGCTGTGTGTTGATTGTTTTAAAGTCTACCCTCATAGATTTTACTACCGCAAAAACTATTTGGTTAACAGCATTTTCTGCTGTGCCAACGGGTAAACCAAACTGAGCGTTAAGGGAGCCGTAAACACCCTTTCCAGCTAAACTTGTTATTTCTGGCTGACTCCTCAGCCAGTTTTGAACAGCGTTTATAAATAATCTCTTTGTCTTGTTTTTGTTTTTCTTTATTTTGTTGTTTAAGTCTTCTGCTATAGAGGCGTATATTTTTCTTTGTATTGTTCTGTTTGACTCCAGTAATTCTACTGTTAATTTTCCCTTGCCAAAGTTTACCATTAGGATCTCTCCCAAAAGCACCCATAATACCTGTTTTGTTTTAGCCCCATTGGAAATGGCTCTCCGAATTTTTTAAACCTTATTTCCATGATGTCTTTTATGTCTTTGTGAACTATTAGCTCTTTGGCCCTCATGATCTTATCTAGATCGGTTGCGAAAAAAATGGTTTGAACAGAGTTGTCTGGTATCACCATGTCAGCGCCTATCTTTGTCCAGCTTTTGCTATCCCAATACACTTTCAGCTTTATATCTTCAGTTTTTTCTACTTCTTTTATGACCTTGTTTTGTCGGGTGTATTGAGGTTGAGATCTTCTGTGTGCATTAACAGACCTGTTATCGGGGATGTTATTATACACAGTAGATATTTCTTCTACTTTTTCTATATACACTAATTGACATGTGACTCCAAATATATTAAACGTGGAATCAACAACATCAAAGTATTTATCAAAGACGCTATCAGGGATTGTAATGGGCATTAGCTGGCTCCACCGCCATAATGCTCATCAAATCTAGTATTCAAGCGTGAGTACAGTGTTCCAGAAGCAACAAAGTTATTCACCGTTGGGTGAATTCTGTATCCACTAGCTGGAGCGCCGTTTTCGTCAAGCGAAGGAATTTCTCCTATCGAGACGATAACACTGCCATTTTTTATGTCGGTAGTGCTTTTTGCTTTTATGACTATCTCATCAGACATTTTTTATATCTCCGTTAAAGATTATTTAATTAGTTACTTTCCTAGAAGTCGAGTACGTGAGCAACTTGACGCCGCCATTTACTGCCAACGTAAACGATGTAGTATCTTAGGGTGGGTGTTTGACCCGCTGCGGGATTCCAAATTGCAAACATGCCCTCTTCTTTTGGAATCTTGTTACCAGTTTCGTCGTATACATCACTGCCAGATCTATACCTTGCTACTGGTATTCTTGGATATCCATTTTCACCCACAAGCGTGAAAGAGGTTCTACCGCTGTAAGGTGAAAGTGGCACATTGTTCACTTCTACCTCTATCATCGCTGCCGCTTGAGCTTGGTGCCTCTTCAGCACAAGTGCCTTAGATGTTGACGTGTCGGGCTTGACTGTTAGCGTGGCCCCCAATAACTCTGAAGTATTCGCAGGTTCTCTACCCACCATTAAGTGTCTTGAAGAACTATTGTTGTCGTGTACAGCAGCGTTGCTGTAACCATGAATAACGCTGCCTATACTTATAATATAAGGATCATAATCATCCGACCAAACAGTGTGTCTAGAATTACTGTGCGTTGTAGGTTCTATAATAAGGTTATAGCTACCTAATCGTCTATCAGTGCCTCCTTTACCAACACCTCTACCTATGGCGATTGTATTTTCTACCACCTCTGTAGCTACAACACTATTGTAGTTTAATGCATTTCTACCAATAGCAACCGAGTTCTGCAAGCCAGAAGCATCGTGACCAGCATGAGATCCTATCACAATATTTCTAGTTGTGTTTCGGACTAGATGTGTTGTGTTATTGCTACCAGCAAGACTGGCGTAACCAATAGCGATGTTTTTACCACCATCAACATTGCCTTCATAGTTTTTGTGGTATTTAAAGGTTGACCAGCCTATACCAATGTCATATGATAGGCCGTAAGAATCTTGAGCAGCATACGGACCAAACATTTGAGAGAGGAATGCTCCTGAAGACATGTGGCCAGCACCGAAACCAAAGTAGTCTGAAAGTCTAAGATCCCTTGATACGCTAGCCGCCTGATAACCTATGGCGTTAACCTCAACATTTCCACTACTGTGTGACAAGGCGCGCCAACCAATACCAGCACCATTTCTAATGCCAGAAGAATCAGCACCTGCGTCGTGACCAATAAACTGGCAGTGAGTCAAGACATTACCGCTTGCTCCGGCCATAGTGCCTATAGCTATGGAGTTACTGATGTACTTCGATTTGTAAAATGCTCGATAACCAATAGCGTTGGTGGCATCAATACCGCTTGCGTTGTACCCAGCCGAAGATCCAATTATGGTACTCCATTTTGGGTTAAAGGCACTTCGTAACACACTATCACCAATAGCAATAACACGACTTCCAGCAGAAAATTCCGGAGACATCTCTGCCAAATTTCTAGCAGCACTAAGACCTATGGCAACACCCCCTATACCACTAGCTTCTGCTAACGAATAAGCACCGATAGTTACGGGTATTGGATTGTTGGATGTGTGCTGAGATGGTCCGCTTCCGATGAACCCAGAAGCGGCTTGTCTACCAACAATAACAGAGTTCAGGTCAAAGCGGTTGTGACCACCGTCTCCCGGTGCGCCAGATCCCCAAATATCAATTGCGGCATTGTCACCTATTACGATAGCATTTTTAAAGGCAAGGGAACCGTGACCGGCACGCCAGTGAGCAGCAGAGCCATCTCCGCCAAGCATAAGCGAGCCTAAGTAACCGCTGCCCTCTTCGTCAATCTTAATTTTTCCAGTACCGACAACGAGTGGTGCTTGTGCATTTGGAATTGCTCCAGACGCTACCGCTATAGCGCTATTACCAGAAGCTGTAATTAACTGTACTAGATTACCGCTGTCTTGATGTAAGAAGATTCCACTTGAATTGGTTGTTTTTATCATTCCGCTGCCAGCAAAAACTCCCGAATCCGTTACGGTGGCTAATGATGCTGCGACGTGAGTATTTACCCATCCACTTTGTTGTACTATGGACGTGTTTGCCCAACCGCTTATTCCGGGAGCAGCAAACCTCATTATGTTGCCGCTAACACCAGTGGTATAATCTGCAACAACGCCGCTGACACCCATAAAATCAATAGTAGTACCAGATACTACGTGGTCGGTGACGTGTTGAAGTCCAGATACACCCCCAGAAGCTGATAGCAACCAATGTCCGTATGCATCATGAACTTGATTAGCCACATGCGTATTTACCCATCCGGACAAGCCCGGAGCAGCAAACCTCATTATGTTACCGCTAGCGCTAGTGGTGTAATTTGCGACAACGCCGCTAACACCCATAAAGTCAATAGTAGTACCAGATGTTACGTAGTCAGTGACGTGTGTAGTACCAGACGCACCCCCAGAAGCTGATAGCAGCCAATATCCATATCCATCATCGGCAGCTTCTGCTTTTGTTCTGAAAGTGCTGTTTACGTATCCACTTAAAGCGCTTGACCCGCCTGATACAGTACCTATTACATTGAACTGGTTGCCTTGAAGAACAAGACCGCTACCCGCTGAGTATCCAGCTCCAGCAGTGTTTGCCACATGAGTATTTACCCATCCACTTAAAGAGGTGTGTTTGCCGGTTACAAAGCCAGATAAACCCGGAGCATTAATTCTTAAAATGTTAGTGGCCGCAGTGTAGTCTGCAACAACACCGCTAATTCCTTGAATGTGTAATGCGTTCTGCGATAATATTTGGTCAGAAATATGGGTCGAATTATTAGCACCACCCGATGCAGAAACCTTCCAATGCCCATAACCGCCAGCAAGACCTCCTATACGATGTTGGAAGTAGCCAGAGGTTTCGAGAATTGCGCTATTTCCAGAATTAGTGATGTGCTGCATGATGTCTCCAGATAATCCCGGAGCTGCAAGCCTCATTATGTTGTCGGAAGCAGTGTAATCTGCAACTAAACCGCTAACGCCCATAAAGTGAACAGAGTTGTTTGATGCCACATTATCTTGGACGTGCGTGTTATTATTTGCCCCTCCAGAAGCAGAGATCTTCCACTGTCCGTATCCACCACCAAGACTTCCAACTTTAGCATCAACGTATCCAGAGACAGAGCTGGTCCACCCAGAAGATTCAATAATTGCGCTATTTCCAGATGCCAATGCGGAACTTAAAGCAAACGCTCTAGTATCTTCAACAGCTCCAGAAACCCTGTTGCCAGAAGCATCAATTCTCTGTGTGAGATAAGTATCCAGAGCTGTTAAGACGCCAGAAACCTTGTTGCCAGATGCGTCAATTCTCTGTGTAAGGTATGTGTCAGCTCCAGATATAATTCCGGAAAGAGTGTTGCCGGATGATATAACAGCCAGCATTGTGTTTTCAACAGCTCCAGAAACTTTGTTTCCAGAAGCAATAAGGGCAAGATTCAGCATACCAGAAAGTCCGGGGGCAGCAAACCTGAAAGCATTATTGGAGGCGGTATAATCCGCAACAACCCCACTAAAACCTTCAAAGTGAACACCCTGACCGGCAGTGATTGGATCAGTTATGTGGGTGTTATAATTAGCTCCGCCGGAAGCACTAACTTTCCAGTTAGAATAAAGAGTAAATGACTCGCCGCCAAGCGCGTCGTCTATTTTCAAATTCAAAGCCCCAGAAGCATCCATAGCGACACCAGAAGCAACATCTTGCGCTCTAACTCCAGACAGTATAGCGAAGTAATTATTATAACCAGAAACGGCGGAATCTTGAGTATTTAGATAGCCGCTTACCTGATTACTGTGGGTATTCGCCCAGCCACTAATGGCGTTTCCAGAGGCGTGTAATAAATCTACGGTATTTTGAACCGCTCCAGAAACCCTATTACCAGAAGCGTCAATTCTTTGTGTAAGATATGTATCCGCCCCTGTTAACACTCCAGAAATTTTATTGCCAGAAGCATCAATCTTATCAAAAACAGCATTATATAAAAATGAAGGATTGATAGTCAAACGACCGCTTGGGACTTGGTTAGCTTCTTGAAGTGGTGTGTAGGTGGTGTTTATACCGCTAACACCACTAACAACTAAAACGGAGTTCTGGTGTAAGAAGCCTGTATTCTGATCCGTGCCAGATACGTGGAATATGTTTCCAATATCAATTCGATGACCATTTCCAACGTTGTGTATAACAATACCACTTCCCGGTTTATATGCTCCGCTAATAACAGAGTCATCACCAAGGAATATTACCCCGCTAACATCAACCCTTTCTGTGGTTGTCCAAGCGTCGGTGGCGTTACGCCACGTCCACTTTTTGTCGTAATTTTTACTTTTAATTATTAATCCAGCATCATCAATTGCTGCGTCGTTGGTAACGCTTGCTGTAATTGGGTTGCCACTAAGAGAGCCTAATTCAAGATTGATGTCTTTAACGGTAACAGTTGTGCTGTCTAAAAATGTTTTGGTTCCACTTACAAGTAGATTGCCGACAGCGTGGATATCTCCGCCAAAATGGGCATCTCCACTAACCATTAGCAGTCCACTAATACCAGCATTCCCACCTACATCTAAAGTATACGAAGGGGCTATTGGTATACCGACACCTAGTCTATCGCTGTCTTTATTATACTTTAAAAATTTATCAAACTCTATTTTACCACTAGCGTTTGTAAATGCAACTGCTCCAGCAGGAATGTCAGTGTCGTAGTCTACATAGTTCTGTTGTACAACATAAAGTGAAGAAAGATCTGGTATATCTTCAAGCTCTAGATATCTAAACATCGGGTGATCTTGAGGGCAGGTTGCCGAAGACTCATCGCAACCACTTGCAGGACCAGCTAGGATTTGACCTTTAAGCTGTTTCTTGAATAGCAATCTTTGGTCAACGAGACCGCTTAATGAGAAAACCTGATCGGTGTGAGTCTGGGCGTCAACCTCATTTCTAAAGAAAGGCTCTAGCTGCCTACCGCCAGAAGCTGTCTTTAGTGCGGACTGCGGTAATGCTTGTCCACCAGAAAATTGTACACCAGATCCTCCACCAATAAAACCAGAAGATCTAATTTGAGAATAAGAAGTTAATCCGCCAATATCAATTGGGAACTTGGGAGAAGGCTGGCTAATACCAATAGCGTTCTCTCCTGTTGACCAAATTATGTCAGCATCATAATCTAGCGTCTGCTCATTACCCCAAAATGCTATGCCAGCTTTTCTTGGTTCGCTGAAACCGCTAACTCCAGCCCCAGTAAATACAGATGTTTTTCCGGGGTAGGTAACGAATACTTCAGTAACACCCTGAAAATCTACAGGGCCACCAGATACGGCATAGTTCTGACCACTAACTCCGGGGTGGTAAGCAGGAACCGCATGGCCAGCATGGGTATTTGGCATATAAAAGGTTACGCCGGGAAATCCAGAAAATCTGTGTTCATGAACCGCTGAAGCAACACCAGCAAAACCCTTAATTCCACTAGCTGCCGACTTAGTTAAATATAAAGGATAAAAATGGCCCTCTTTACCTCTAGTGGCACCGTGAGCGCTAGCGTCATCGACGAAATAAGGTCCAGAAGAAATATTATTACTGCGTAGAGGATATCTGGTCAGACTATTTGATCTGTACTCACCAGAACCAACTTCATATCTAGTTCCATCGGTCGCTGCATAAAAAACAACGTCGCCATCCTCGTAAAAGTCTCTAAAAGGACTAAAACCAGTGGCTACGCTGTCCAACGAAAATGCATTGGTAGATGGGTCAAACGAAAGCTGCTTGACTCTATCAGAAAGTCTTACTTCTCTGGACATTTATTTTACCTTTAATTTAATTTTAAGGATCTGTGTAGTTATTAATCATGCCCCTGATAGTCAGAGGAGTTAGCAGTCGTTGGGCCAATTGGGGATATAATTGGCGTTCCAGATGACTCACCTACACCAAGACCATAGAAAGCGCAGTCAATTAATTCTGAATCGTTGTATTGACCGGCTGCGGTTCTGACAACAACTGTTGTTTGCTGGACATGCTTATTGTTATTAAGAGGCTCTCTCATTACAAAACCAACTGTATTAACGGTCATATCTTCCCTGTTTCCAGAGGCGTCTGTTCCGTTTGCAGTACCAATAGCCACAAAATTGCTATCTGAAAAAACTCCGGAATCAAAAATAAGTCTGTATTTTCCGGGTCTAGTCCTTAGAATACCACTGATTCCGTGAGAGGCAAATATCACAGGTTCATTTGTAGCCTCGCCACTACCTTTAAATCTGACCCAAGCATTTGCAAAACCTTTGCCGTTTTCGATAGTAGATCCATCTCCAAACCTTAAGGTTCCGGAAGTATAGATTTCTTGCTTTACACCTTCTACGGGAACAAACTTAAAGCCGGTATCTTCGTATCCAGAAGCGTTAATCCAGTTGTTACCAAGTACAAAATCATCAGTACAAGGATTGGCACCGTCTGTTTTGTAGTATTGGGTGTGAGGGTTGCCACCAGTAAGGCCACCAAGATCGTTATGCTGTAAATTGTTAATACCCGGAAATGGTTGTATTTGAGTATTGTTCGTAATTCCAACAACGGAAACGGGCCAGTTGGGAAACTGAACTCCAGACTCTGCAATAAAGATACCCTCTGTTGCATCTCCGGTATTAACCTGTCTAGCTCTAACGTTATTGTAAAATGGGAAAGTCGTAGCAGTATCTCCGCTACTTACAATCCTATTGATGGAAAACGCAACATCTTCCATATTGTGACGAACATCTTCTGCTGATATAAGACCAGCATTATTGTCCGCTAAATCGGTGCTGATACTAGTAATCAGGTCACCAGAGTTCTTCATAGTAGGCATTTAAAGTTCTCCTTTAATAATTAAAATATCCACCAGATCTATTGTCTGAGTACATTCCTCGTCTTACGTAATCTGAACCGGGGCTGTAAGGTCCGAGGATAGACTGCCCACTAACACTGTTACCAGCTCTGTAGTCAAGTAGCGCTTCGTCATACTTTTTGCACAAATCTTGATATAAAACGGTGAGTGTTGAGGTTACGCCCCTTAAGTCTATTGCAGAAGGTCCGTCTTTGATGCTGATTGCATTTCCGGATTCCTTTCTTATTTCGCTGCCAATTATAATGCAAGCTGCTCTCAGGCAAGCCAACGCTATGAATGGATCGTCTTTAGTACCTGAGTCTGTAGGGTCTGGCGACAAGGTGGAAGCTTCTACATTTATATCGTAAGTATTATTAAAATCTACATTCATTATTAGTAGTTGGGCCGCAACCAGAATTGTTGTTTCAACCCTATCTGTAGAAAATGTATAGCTAGAGGCATCGACATCGTTTACTAGATGTCTGACGACTGTTGTCATTTGACCTTGCCAAGACATGGATTCACCTATATGTTATCTAAATTGTTGTGTACTTTAAATGTGTAAATGTCTGTAAAAAAAGTGCCGCTAGGGATTATTACCTTAGCTTGCATTTTATATACTCCCGCTTCATCAAGGTCTCCTGCCACAGTATCATAAAACATGACCCCCGATATACCAAAATCTTTAAGCGTGGCGTTTCTGTCAATAACAGTATCGCTAGGCTTTTTAAACGAAAGCTGGTGTATGGAGCCTCCGTCTACGCCAGAAATATTCACAATATTACCGTCGTCTTTTATGGTTATTTCAAACCTAGTTCCGACATCGTCTTGATGTATTTCGCTGGCCATACCTTTACCTTATAAGGGTTATTGGAGCTTGTCTTTTTATATTCATGTCAAACTTAAATAAGGCACCCTCTATGCTAAGAGTGGTGCTATTCGACATTTGTATATTTAATGTAAGCTCTAGTTTCATTTTTTAAGCTCTAACGTAATATTTATACACGGTTGTAGCGACAATGTTACGGAAAAAACCTCTCCGTTGGATCTATTCTCCATCTCAAGCGATGTAGCTGCTGGCAAGTCGCCTATTGGTGTAGTGCTGAACATAATTATAGCTGAGGATCAGAAATATCAACAGTGGAATCTACAGCGGCAGCAGCGGTTTGTCTAGCCTGCTCAAGTTCATAGGCTCTAGTGTGTTCTTCTAGAAAATTACGAACTACCCTGTTTACAAACTGAGGAATTGTTTCTGGATTATCTATAAATTCTACCTCAGATGGATCTGGAAGAGTTGACGGATTTGTCTCCGGGTCTTCTGGAATTGTGTCGTCATAATCTGGGTTGGGAATTGTAGCGTTGGGGTCAAAATCGGGATTCGGAACTTGTTCAGGTCTATTATAATTAGCGGCAACAGCCCCTAAAACCCTGTTAACATCAGCGTCAGCTATTTCTATAGAAAAAACTGCCATTTACTCTCTCCTTAAAAATAAAGTAAGGTGTACACAATGAATTATACACTAAATTTGATCTTTTTTATAATTTCAGACGAGCTTACCCCTAAAGTATAGGGCAAATAGATTAAAGTAATATTATTTACGTCTAACCACTCTTGGTCAAAAGACATTTGTTTGTAATAGTCCTTATGGCACCAGTCATTGCCAACCGCTAAGATGTTAGCTTTTGATCGCAAAATGGCGGGTTTGCTGTCTTCGTCTCCCGTGTTCACAACCACCCTGCTCACATACCTGCAACTTTTTAGACAGGCTTCCCTTTCCTTGTAGCTGAAAATTGGGGCGGTTCCCTTGTATCTCTCTATAAATTCATCTGTGTTTAGAGAAACAACTACGTCTTCGCATATCTGTGAACACATTCTTAGGAAGTTTACATGTCCAGCATGAAATATGTCAAAAGTCCCGCCAGTGTATAAAACTTTACTCATACGGGTATAGCTCATCTAGCTGGTGGATATGATGCTTTGCTGGAGCGCCACCAAAATGGCAAAAGGGCATGTCGTGAAACTGTACTATCTCCACTGCGTGTTCGACAGAAAATACCTGCTGAAAGCATATGTCAAATAACAAATCTTTGTTTAAATTGTATATCGCCGGATTTTTTGATGTGTCCACTCCAACTCGTCCGGGTTTAGCTTTTGGTTTTACAAAGTCATCGCTATTGATAGCCATGTTTAAAAGTAACTCATCATACGGAAGTCCTACAAAGTCGTCTATCTCAACAACAGAAGGGGGTGCATTTCTAGAAAATTCTATTATATTTTTATAACCGGTTTCTGTTAGGGGGTTGAGATCTTCTTTTTCTAGTATCTCTAACATCTTGATTGCGTGATTGCGGTTTACTATTGCCATTGACGAGGACTGAATTATGTTGTCAGTCTTGGTCGATAGATGTTTTGCCGACGCCATTAACCATTCATTGTCATACCAGTTTTCGTCATACCATCCGTACTCACGTTCACTAGCATTTCTCGGTGCATAGGAAATACCTAACTCATTTGGTCTAATGTAATCTCTTATGTCAACAAATTTAAGGGGCAGTATATCTAAATCGACAAAAAGTGCTATATCATTATCACTCTCGACAAAGCGATACCATCTGATTATCTTTTTAAGTGTGGCACAACACCAATACGTAAATCCGGAGAGAGATTTATACCATTCATTTGATCTAAAGCGTAGCAGTTCATCTTGATAAAATTTGTAATAGAAATCATCTAGGATGCCGTGATAAGGGTCTTCCTCGTTATGATAAGAAAGTTTAATATCATAATTCTCACAATATTTTTTCATACGCTTTTTAGATATCTTGCCCCACGTATGTATATTGTCCTCTATATGACCCATCGGAGGTCTTTCGTGCAGAGTGTCGTTTATATACATTTCTATTTTCATTACTGGGCTTCTTCTTGGGGGCAAATGACAAACTTACCGCTTTTCTTTCTTATTCTAACAGCCTCTGCGATTTCGCTTTCTATGAAAAACTTAGCGTCTGACTGGGAAAATATTTTAGCCTTAAAAGTAGAAGCTTCCTCTACATGATTTTTGTCTCTTTTGTCTTCATCTTCTGTTGGGTACATTTTAAGAAAGCCGTAATTAACTCCGTATTTTTCAAGCCACCACTCTGTTATGTCTCTGTACTTTTCCAATCTAGCTGTGACTATTCCCTTACAGCGTGTTTTAGGAATTCTGTGTGGAAAGGGTTTTACATTTTTTATGTATTCAATATATCTTTCTTCGTCTATGCAAATTTCATATGGAACATTTGGTGAAAGAATACCATCAAAATCTAACAATGCATGTTCTATATATACGCAATTAAAGAGATTCCATTCTAGTAGATGGGGGGGATTTAACTCTCTAGCATAAAAATCTGGTTTTAATTCTGAAGCTGGTCTGAGGTATACTGAGCAAAAATATGCATCCTCGTTTAACCTGCTTTTAATATTATTCATAGCGGTTCCGGCATAGATCGTGTCATCCACAACTAATAATTTTCCATTAGAGTCTTTGTAATCTAACATCCTGATTCCACCAAATTTAGTCGCAGCCGACATCGGCAACAAATTGTTTTGAGGATCTAAAAAATAAAGTGGAAGATTAAGCCACATGGCAATCATGCTGGCTGGAAGCATTCCTGATCTAGGAATACCAACTATTCCCTTTAGTTTTAAACCTGCGAGCTGGGGTAATAATAAATTTTTACAGTCTCTAATTAGCTGTGCTGTTGTTATATACTCACCGGCAAGAAAAGCTTTTCTTCTCTCATGTTTTTTATCACAATCAATTTTGTATCTAAGTCTTTCTTTTTCACTGGCACTTTGGCACCACTGCCAATTTGGTGGGTCATATGTCATCTCTTGTTTAAAAAATTCGCAGTACCCAGATTGAGGGCATTGACATTCCTTCATACTGTCTCCTTTTAATCAACGAAAGCGGTGAGCGCATCGCCTAAAACCATTACTATATCATGAGTGGCTTTCTCAGGTGAACCCGAACTGCCTGTGCCTGAAGGTAGGTCGCAAGGAGAGTCGTCGCCGGTACCAGCGGTATCATAAAGATACTTAATTGTTAGTTGGGTTTGTCCTCCAAGCTCTTCCCCTCCGCCACCGCCACCAACTGCGGTCACAACGTATACGTATGTAGATAGCACAGCACTGCTACCGCCTCCTCCGGCCTCTCTTTTTTCTACGTAAACATGATGGCCAACTTTAGCGTTGGCGTATTCATCATTATAAGTGATGGTATAGCTTGGTCCAGATCCACTACAGGAGCTAACCCCTGCATTGTTGTGAATTACTATATGATTTCTTAATCCCGGTCCTGCCATTAGTCTGGTAAATCCTGTCCTATTATAAATCCATCAAAAGTCTTTCCATTAGAGTTGGTACATAAAAATCCATAAACATCGGTGTGGTTTACAGTGCTGGTGATTGTGGGTTGAATACCTCCCGCCCATCTGAGGGTTGCTGCTTCGTTCTTAGTTCCATCATGACCGGAGGCTCTGGTGACATTCCAAGCAGTGCTATCAAAATCTCTTGCAGAACTATCTTGAGTGACCCTCATGATTATTTTTTGACCCACGCGATTAGCGTTTAAGAAGACCACTCTAGTTACATCTTGGGTTAATTCAATATTGTGAAAATTACCACTGGCCCAGTCTACATATACCTCTGCTGATTGCTGAACAGCGGCGTCAACAATCGGTGACTCCCCGAAATCTCTAATTGCATTTCCAGATGAAATCATCAAGTTTGTTGCTGTGTCATGCGCCTTATTACCAGAGGAGATTAAGGCTGTGGCGTTGGTAGAAATATTTGCAGTATTTGCTTGGATTTTAGCACCACTACCTACAGGTAAAGAGGCGGCTATTGCTAAAGCGGAACCCTTATTACCAGAGGCGATTAGGTTTGTTGCGTTGGTCGAGATGTTTGAGGTATTAGTAGCGATACTAGCATGGTTCGCGTTCCCCGAAGCTATGATTGCTGTGGAGTTGGTGGATATGTTAGCGGTGTTTGCTTGGATTTTAGCACCACTACCGACAGCTAACCCACCACCACCACCAACAGCAGAGCCATTGAATGTAAGAGTGCCACCATCGTTGTATAACTTATTAGTAGTTGTGTCTGGCACATCTACGTCGGGCAAGACAAGTCCACCATCTGGACCGATAGCTATCAACTCCGTGGCAGAACTATCCTTCCAAGACTGCAAATTAGCAGATTGAGACGCATGACCTTTAATTTGGACACCAATGTAATTGGCATCTGCTAGAACTGCATTAAACTGTTGTGCTACCCATATTCTGCTAAATCTTTTTGTGCTAGATCCTATATCTTGAGCATTAGTAGTGCCGGGAA
>CEVZ01081982.1_pt1 | contig 23978 bp, 29 predicted proteins | sample 361371 | NCBI WGS metagenome assembly CEVZ01 (sample SAMEA2620217, study PRJEB7988) | marine metagenome | isolation source: saline water (ENVO:00002010), including
TTATGTTCAATCTTACATATCATAGACATCAAACTTCAGGTACTAACTATGAAAATGCATTTAATAGATCACCTATGGGTGGTGGTACAATGCTGAATTGTATCATTGATAATAATAATGGTGATTTTAGTTGGAAATATGATAATGCTAATCAAAGCACTTATAGAGTGTCATATAAACATTGCTCATTTTTGAATTATGCTACAGTAGATTCACCTTATGCTGGAGCCCAAGCCGCCGTAAGAGTTATTGATTGTGCATTTGAAGGTAGTAGTAACAGATTAACTGATATTACAGACATAGGAACTAATCAAGAGGGTGTCAATTTTGATGGTTGGAAATATGATAATTATTCTACAAAGAATATTGAAACAACCACTGCTATCGCAAATGGTACGTATGGACATTTAAAAGATTTAAATTCTCTCACAGGATCAAATACACTATTCAATAATTATCAATCAGCGAACTAATGTAGGAAGTATTATAAATAGAGACATAATTAAATGTAAGGAAAAAAATTATGTCAACTCCAAATTCAAGAACAACATTGAAGGATTACTGCCTTAGAAGATTGGGACATCCAGTTGTTGAAATAAATGTTGATGACGATCAAGTAGATGATCGTATTGATGATGCTTTAGCTTTCTATAGAGATTATCATTATGACGGAACTGAGAGAGATTTTTTAAAGCACACTATAACAACAGCAAATATCACAAACAAATATATTGATATACCATCAACTGTCAGTGGTATCATTAGAGTTTTTCCAGTTGGAACAGGACTCAATGCAAACAATTTATTCAATCTTAGATATCAGTTAACATTAAACGAAGTTTTCGACTGGAGCAAATCGGCCTTCTCTGGTTACTATACCAATATGGAAAATATTGCTTTGATGCAAGAGATATTTGTAGGGCAACAAGGTATACGTTTCAATAGACATACAGATAAACTTTATATAGATATGGACTGGGACGCAAAAGTAACTGCTGGTGAATATCTTATTGTAGAGTGTTATAAAGTTTTAAATCCAGATACACACACTTCTGTATGGGGAGATTGGTGGTTAAGACAATATACAACACAACTTATCAAACGTCAATGGGGAGAAAATCTCAAGAAGTTTGAAGGTATGCAACTCCCTGGTGGTGTAAGCTTTAATGGTGCGGCAATATGGGGCGAAGCTGAAGAAGAGATAAAAAGATTAGAAGAAGAAATAATTTCAAAGTTTTCAATGCCCGTAATGGACATGATTGGATAATTTAAATGCCAACTAATTTTTATTTTAATAATAATGCTCATAGTGGGCAACAGAATCTAATTGAAGATTTAATAATCGAATCAATTAAGATTTATGGCTATGACAATTTCTATATACCAAGACAACTCGTAAAAGAAGATGATTTGTTTGGTGAAGATGTATTATCTAAATTTGATAGTGCATATCCAATAGAAATGTATATTAAGAACGTAGAAGGTTTTGATGGAGAGGGTGAGTTTCTATCAAAGTTTAATCTAGAAGTTAGAGATCAGATTACTTTCTCAGTATCACATAGAAGATATCAAGAAGAAATACCAGAAGGTGCTATTAAGTTAGACGAGCAAGGCGATAAAATACAACGCCCAATGGAAGGTGATTTAATATTCTTTCCACTCACAGGACAGCTTTACGAAATTAAATATGTAGATAAGCAACCCATATTCTACCAAATGGGTTCTCTACAGATGTATGATTTACGTTGTGAGTTGTTCGAATACAGTCATGAAGTTGTTGATACAGGTGTTAAAGCAATTGATGATCTGGCCGCAAGACACACTATCAACGTACTTAACTTTCAAGTACTTCTTGAAACTTATAAAGAAAGAGCATTGGGTACAGCATCACTCTCAAATGGTGGAGTTAGTGGTGTTACAATATCAAATCCTGGAGATTACGCAACTGTTCCAGCAGTTACATTTGGGGCCCCACCCGCGGCACAGAAAGCTTTAGCTACAGCAACAGTATCAGGTGGTGCAGTAACGGGTGCAACATTAAATACAAATCAATATGGTTCTGGATATACAGGAACTGTCGGTGTAACTTTCTCAGATCCTGAAACAACACAAAGATTAAATGCAACAGCGACAGCTTCAATATCAGGTGGAGCTGTTACAGGGACAAATATAACGAGAGCAGGTGGATTTTATTTACAACCACCACCTGTATCAGTTACAGCTTCTCCAACTGGACAAGATGCTGTTATAACATCTACTCTTAATACTAATAATGGTGTTGCAAGTTTAACTGTTCAATCAGGAGGTGGTGGTTATACTTCAGCACCCACAATAACAATTGCCGCTCCAAATAATGCTATACATTTTAGAGCAACAGGTACAGCTACAGCTAATAGTCAAGGTAATATTACATCACTTACAATTACAGATGGTGGTAAATATTATGAAAATCCACCAACAGTTACAATTGCTAATCCACCTGATGCAATCACGGCAACAGGAACACCTATATTAACTGGTGCAGGAGTTACTAGTGTTAGTATGGGTAATTCTGGAAGAGGTTATGTCAATGTTAATGGTACTCCATATGTACCATCAGTTACATTTACTGTAGAAACTTTTGCTGGTGGTATCAAACTTGAAGATAATAGTGGACTTCTATTAGAGAATACTGCTAATACAACACATGAAAATACTACAGCGAATAATACATTTTTCGAAACACAGAAAACTGGTTTCTTAGACTTTACAGAGCAGAATCCATTTAGCGAAGGGACTGACTGGTAATGTTTGGACAATTTCACTATCATAGCGCCATACGTAAATATATTATCATGTTTGGTAATATGTTTAATGATATAGATGTAGTACGTTTCAATAAAGCAGGCGAAAGTACTCAACAGATACGTGTACCCATAGCATACGGCCCGAAAGAAAAATTTCTAGCAAAACTTAGAACAGATCCAGATGGTAGACGAGAGATAGCAATGGTGTTACCGCGGTTATCTTTCGAAATTGAATCTATGCTTTACGCTCCAGATAGAGTACTAAGTCGTTCACATAAACAAGTTGGTAAAGGTGGAGGAAACAACACTTTAAGACAAACTTGGACTCCAGCTCCATATGATATCGATATGGTTCTTTATGGTATGTTCGCAAACAATGAAGATGCAGTACAAGTAGTAGAGCAGATATTACCATATTTTCGTCCAGAGTGGACAAATAGTGTAAAGATAGTTAAAGAATTAAATCAATACGTAGATGTTCCAACTGTTCTTACTGGTATGACTATTGAAGATAGTTATGATGGAGATTTTGAAACACGTAGAGCAATAATATATACATTTCAATTTAGAATAAAAGGATATATCTTTGGACCTGTTACTAATCGTGGTGTTATTCGTAGGACTTATGTTAATCAGTATGTGCCTTCTAGTAATACTGCTACTGGAAATGTAGTTGTCAGTACAACAGATGATAAACTACAAAAAATAACTTTAACACCAGGACTTTTAGCGAATGGACAGCCGACATCAAATAGTTCAGCTAGTGTTCCTATAAACCAAATATCAGCAAACTCTAATTATGGATATGCTTTTGATAGGGAAGATTTCTTTCAATGAAAAATAATGTGACAGATAATCTAAATGATGTTTTCAAAGTGGGAACTGATTTAGTAGAAGTAGAAAAAGAAAAAACAGAAGTTGCTGTACCTGAAGATGTAGATAACGATTACAAATATGCAAGAGAAAATTTGTACGGAGTTATTGAAAAGGGTACAGAAGCTTTAGATAATTTAATTGACTTAGCAAAAGCGAGTGAACACCCTAGAGCATTTGAAGTTGTATCTCAACTTACTAAAACACTTGTAGATGCGAATAAAGACTTACTAGAGATTCAAAAGAAAGTTAAAGACTTAAAGAAAGAAGATGAGAAAGAACAACCTCAGCAAGTTACAAATGCATTGTTTGTAGGTTCAACTGCTGAACTTCAAAAAATGATAAATGGGAGATAATATGTACGAATATAAAGTAAAAGTGGTAAAAGTGATTGATGGAGATACTGTTGATGTTGATATTGATTTGGGTTTCGGAGTTTGGTTACATAAAGAAAGAGTAAGACTTCATGGTATCGATACACCCGAATCTAGAACAAGTGATGCTGAAGAAAAAGTGTATGGACTAAAAGCTAAAGAATTTCTTACTAAATGGGTAACAGCAGGTGATGTCACACTACGAACAAAGACATATGATGCTAAGGGAAAGTTTGGTAGAATACTTGGAGAATTGTGGTATGGTGATAATCATAATATAAACAAGAAGATGATTGAAGAACATCATGCAGTTGCTTATCACGGACAATCTAAAGAAGATATAGCAGAAGAACATTTAAAGAATAGAGTTTTTATAAACGAAAGAGAACGAAACATAGAAGATAGAAAAACGAATGCCAACTAATACGTATCTTGGAAATCCAAATCTTAAAGCAAAGGGTGTACAAGTTGAATATACTAAAGATAGTGTAAACGAATTTCTAAAATGTTCTAAAGATCCAGTATACTTTGCAAAGAATTATGTTAAGATTATTAACGTAGACAGAGGGCTTATACCCTTTGAAATGTATGACTTTCAAGAAAAGATGGTTAATACATTTAATCATAATCGTTTTAGTATATGTAAACTACCAAGACAATCAGGAAAATCAACAACAGTTACAGCTTACATATTATGGCTAATATTATTCCATGATAGTCAGAACATAGCCATTCTTGCTAACAAAGGTTCTCTTGCAAGAGATTTGTTAGGTAAAATACAATTAGCATATGAATATTTACCAAAATGGTTACAGCAAGGAATTGTTGTATGGAATAAAGGTAACATAGAATTAGAGAATAGTTCTAAAGTTGTATCAGCCGCAACATCATCTTCAGCTATTCGTGGTGGTTCTTACAATCTGATATTCTTAGATGAATTTGCATTTGTGGGTAATAATATGGCTGAAGAGTTTTTCAGTTCTGTTTATCCTACAATATCTTCTGGACAAAGTTCGAAAGTTATTATCGTATCTACACCGAATGGTATGAATCATTTCTATAAGATGTGGACTGATGCAGAAGAAAAGAATAGTAAATATGTGCCTATCGAAGTTCATTGGGGCCAAGTACCAGGAAGAGATGAACAATGGAAATTAGAAACGATAGCAAATACTTCAGATGAACAGTTTAGACAAGAATTTGAATGTGAATTTCTAGGTTCTGCTGGTACACTTATACACCCAACTAAATTAAAAAATCTTGCACACGTTAAACCACGAAGAATTTGGGAAGAAGTAGATGTATATGAAGATGCTATTGAGGGACACACATATGCAATGTCTGTTGATGTTTCAAGAGGTGTTGGTTTAGATTATTCTGCATTTGTTGTAGTAGATATAACACAAATGCCATATAAATTAGTAGCAAAGTTTAGAAGTAAAGATATGTCACCACTTGTATATCCGACAATTATATACAATGTGGGAATGCATTATAATCAAGCATTTGTTCTTGTTGAAGTTAATGATATAGGGCAACAAGTAGCAGATATATTACATCAAGACTTAGAGTATGAAAATATGTTGTCAACTACTCTTAAGGGTAGAGCAGGACAACAAATAAGTGGTGGATTTTCTGGTTCTACATCTATGGGAATTAGAACAACAAAACAAGTCAAAAGAATAGGTTGTTCTAATCTAAAAGATTTAGTTGAACAGGATAAATTTATTATACAAGACTATGACTTAATAGTGGAATTATCTACTTTTATAAGTAGAAATGGAAGCTATGAAGCTGAAGAAGGTTCGCATGACGATTTAGTAATGTGTTGTGTTTTATTTTCTTGGCTAGCCAAGCAAACATATTTTAGAGACATTACTGATACAGATATACGACAACGAATCTATGATGATAAGTTAAGAATGTTAGAAGAACAAGCTTTGCCTTTTGCAATCGTAGATGATGGACAGCCTGAGCAGGGAATTGTACATAATCAGGCTGATATAGAAGAATTTATCAACAGTAAAAACAAAGATAACTGGTATAGAATCTAAATCACTTAAAAAGTGTTTTTTATAAATATTGGTGTAATAAAGCAAACTAAATGCAAAAAATCTTGGTATAATCTTAAAGGAGATAAACAATGGCATTTCAAGTATCACCTGGAGTTAATGTTAGTGAGGTTGATCTTACTACTGTTGTGCCTGCAGTTTCGACTACAACCGGGGCATTAGCTGGACATTTTAAATGGGGTCCTGTTGAAGAGAGAGTATTAATCGATAGCGAAGATAGATTAGTATCGACTTTCTCAAAACCCAATTCTAATACAGCTAGTGACTTCTTTACTGCGGCAAACTTTTTATCTTATGGTAATTCCTTATTTACAGTACGAGTAGTAGACTCTGCAACAGCTAAAAATGCCGTGTCAGGCACAGTCGGAGCATATGTTAAAAATACTACACACTATGAAGAATCTTTTACCCATGCATCTAATAATGGTGACTGGATAGCAAAATACCCTGGAATAATGGGTAATAGTTTAAAAGTATCTGTATGTCAAGGAAAAGCGGCATATGAAAGTGCAGTAACAGTAGCACAAACCTACTCAATAACACAGAACACAAAATCACTAAAAATTAATACTAACTCTTTTACACCTACAAACAGTTTCGCTGTAGGAGATTTAGTTTTACTAGGACCAGATAAAGAAACTTGCAAAATAGCATCTATGTCTGGTAACACAATCACTCTAGATAGTAATTACACAGGTAATACTGTTACTAGAAGTGCAGTAAACATTACAAGAAGATGGGAATATTTTAATAGTGTAGACAATGCACCTACGACTACTACACACGCAAATACAGTTAACTCAACTGGAGATGCAATACACGTTGTAGTTGCTGATCATGGAGGAGAAATCTCTGGTTCAGCAGGACAAGTATTAGAAGTTTGGGAAAATGTTTCAGTAGCTTCTGACGCCAAAACAGAACAAGGTGGAGGAAACTACTACAAAGATGTAATTAATCAAGGTTCATCTTGGATTTGGTGGGGAGCCCACAATTCAAGTTTGACAAACGCTGGAAAAATAGCAGGTTCTACAAATAATGGAACAGCTGGTTCTGGTATATCTTATGCGGCCGCGACTCTACCTGTAACAAATATTATGAGTAAGGGAATAGATGGTGGCAGCCCTGGTACTTCTGCCTTAATTGCAGGACTAGATAAGTTTAAATCAGCAGAAGATGTTGATATATCTCTTATACTCGGTTCAGCAAATGGTGTAACTGTAGCTACGCATATGATATCTAACATTGCTGGTTCAAGAAAAGACTGTGTAGCAGTTGTTTCACCAGAAAGAGCAGATTGTGTTAATAACAATTCTTATGCTGGTAAAGAAAGAACAGACATTATCGCTTATAGAGATACATTGCCTAGTTCTTCTTATGCAGTTATGGACTCTGGATGGAAATATCAGTATGACAAATACAATGATGTATATAGATATGTTCCTCTAAATGGAGATACTGCAGGGCTTATGGTTCAAACAGACTTAACTAGAGATCCATGGTATTCACCAGCTGGTTTCAATAGAGGTAATGTTAAGAATTGTATCAAACTAGCTTTCAATCCAAATAAAGCAGATAGAGATGAACTATACAAGAAGGGTATTAACCCAGTAGTAACATTCCCTGGACAAGGTACTGTATTGTTCGGTGATAAAACTATGTTAGCCCAACCTAGTGCTTTTGATAGAATTAATGTAAGACGATTGTTTATCGTTCTAGAAAAAGCTATCTCAACTGCCGCTAAATTCACTCTATTTGAATTTAATGATACTTTTACACGTTCACAATTCAAAAACTTAGTAGAGCCATTCTTACGAGATGTTCAAGGGCGAAGAGGTATTACAGACTTTGCTGTTGTATGTGATGGCACTAACAATACGGGTGAAGTAATCGATAGAAACGAATTTGTTGGAGACATTTATGTTAAACCAGCACGTTCAATAAACTACATTCAACTTAACTTTGTTGCAGTTCGCTCTGGAATAGAATTTTCTGAAATTGTAGGGAAAGCAACATAAATAGGTAGACAGGAGATAAAAAAATGGCTTTTAATGTAAACGAATTTTCTGGTGCCTTAAAGTCGGGTGGTGCAAGAAACTCACTATTTCAAGTGAATATTACAAACCCGATAAACGGAGTTGCTGATGCTCAAGTCCCCTTTATGTGTAAGGGGGCTCAAATACCTGCGGCTACTTTAGGAACTATTGAAGTTCCTTATTTTGGTAGACAGATTAAGATAGCAGGTAATAGAACATACGCAGAATGGAGTCCTACTATCATTAATGATGAAGATATGACAATCAGAAATGCAATGGAACAATGGAATCACTCTATCAATAGTGTTCAAGGTAACTTGAGAACTACTGGCGGTTCTGCTCCAACTCTGTATAAAGCTTCAGCACAGGTAACTCAGTATTCAAAAACTGGCGAAATTCTACGAGTATACAACTTTGTCGGATTATATCCATCAGAAGTGTCTACTATAGATATGGCTTGGGACGCCGAAACAATCCAAGAATATACTGTGACTTTTCAGTATGATTATTGGGAAGTATCAGGTGGTACTACAGGAAATGCAGGCGGAATTTAATTCTAGCAAGTGATTTCGTGAGTCATAAATATATGATTAGACACACGTAAAGGATATAATATGGCAGAAGAAAGAAAGGGTTTTCTGCGAGAAGCAGTTGAACTATTCGGATTTCGTATAGGTAGGCCTGACAAAGATACTCAGAATCTACCTTCATTTGTTCCTCCATCTAATGATGATGGTTCTTTAACTATTGCTGAAGGTGGAGCATTCGGAACAACAGTTGATCTTGAAAATAAAATCAAAAATGAATCAGCCCTTATAACAAAATACAGAGAAATGTCTCTTCAACCAGAGGCTGAACGGGCAATAGATGATGTCATCAACGAGGCTATTATTGTTGATGATAATCAAATGCCTGTAGAAATCAACATGGACGATGTTGAAGAAGGTTATCTTTCAGAAGATATCAAAGAACTCATACGTATGGAGTTTGATACTATTCTGAAGATGCTCAAAATGAATACTAAAGGATATGAAATCTTTCGCAAATGGTACGTAGACGGAAGAATATATTTTCATTGTGTTATAGATTTAAAAAGTCCTAGATTAGGTATCAAAGAATTACGTTACGTTGATCCAAGAAAAATCAAAAAAGTTAAAAAGCCAGTAAGAGATCCAAAAGCTAAGATAGACTCTGCGGCATTAATGAAAGAAGTATTTGATAAGAAATACGAAGAGTTTTATCTATATCAAAACAAAGGCGTTAATGATAGTAATTCTGGACTTAAAATTGCACCAGACGCCATAGCTTATTGTCATAGTGGTGTTTTAGATACTAGAAACTATTCTGTACTATCACACTTACATAAAGCTATCAAACCACTTAATCAGTTAAGAATGCTAGAAGATGCTACTGTTATTTACAGATTAGCTAGGGCACCTGAAAGAAGAATATTCTACATTGATGTTGGTAATTTACCGAAGCAAAAAGCTGAACAATACCTAAGAGATATGATGATTAAACACAAGAACAAACTTGTGTATGATGCTAATACTGGTGAAGTAAGAGATGATAGAAAATTTCTCACTATGCTAGAAGATTATTGGCTCCCTAGAAGAGAGGGTGGAAGAGGAACTGAAATTACTACTTTACCAGGTGGACAAAATCTTGGTGAATTAGAAGACGTACAATACTTTAGACGTAAGCTTTATGAATCATTAAATGTACCTATCTCACGATTAGAAACAGATACACAGTTTAATGTTGGTAGAAATTCTGAAATAACAAGAGATGAAATTAAATTTTCTAAATTTGTTAATAGATTACGTTCTAAATTCTCAGAATTATTTCTATTAATATTAGAAAAACAGCTTATGCTTAAAGGTGTTATGACTTTAGGTGAATGGGCTGAAATAAAAGATTTTATAAAGTTTGATTTCCAAGAAGATAATCACTTCTCAGAATTAAGAGATGGTGAAATTCTAAGAGAAAGAATGACTTTATTACAAGATATAGATCAATATACAGGTAGATATTTCTCTCAAAAGTGGATTAGAGAGAATGTTTTAAAGCAAACTGAAGAAGATATGGAAAAAATCGATCAAGAAATTGAAGGTGAAAAAGATTCCGATGATGAATTGGAAACTGAGGAATAAACAATTATAAATATGCAATAGGAGAATAAATTATGGCTGAAAAAGAATACACTTCCGCAGATGCAGTAAATTTTGCAATGGATGGTAATTCAGGTGAGTTTAAGAATGCTGTTAATAAATTAATGGCAGATAGAGTAGCACAAGCAGTAGAACTAAAAAGAGTAGATGTTGCGGCTAACTTTATGAAAACTCAAGAAGTAGAACCAGAAGTTACTGTAGAACCAGAGGTAGCAACAGCCGAACCAGTAGAGGAACCAACAGATGCGACTACAGAAGTTCAGTAATTTCATTGGCGAAGCCGATGCTAAAGATTACGTAGCACCAAAAGATTCTGATGATGAAGCAATTAAATATAAGCCTCGTTCTAAAGGGGAAGAAGAGTTTGTAGCTAAACATAAAGTTTCAAAATCTGATGCTGAGCCTAGAGGACAAGATCATATCTTTAACGGAAGTATTAAAGAAGAAGTCGAAGTAGAAGACGAAAAAAAAAAGTTAGATGAAGGCGTTTTAGATACTTTACGTAAGATAGTTAAAGATAAGCAGGCTCAAAAAATTAAGTTTAAGAATGGCAAACAGATGATGATTGATATGCAAACTGCTAATATGATTACTAAGTCATTCGATAAAAGAATTAAAAAAGCTGATACTAAGGCTAAAGTTGAAAAGTTACTGGACAGTAGTCCAGAAGGCTTAATGAAAGTCTTAGATATTATGCAAAATAATTAAGGACAGAGAAATGGGATTATCAATAAAGGGGACATCTACAGCACTAGCTACAGGTACCACAAAGTTTAAAGATGCAACGTCAGTTCATCTCTGTGGACATACCTCAGCCGCTACAGTCACATTAAGAAATGAAGCTGATGATGCCGATATCGGAACATTAAAAATACCCGCTAATGGCCAGTTAGTAGTTAATTTATTTATTGGCCAGGGATTACGTGGACCTACAAACGTATACGGTACACAAGTAGCCTCAGGAGATTCAATCTAATGAAACTAATATGTGAAGACAACTTTGAAGAAGTACAATATCTGCACGAAGAAAAAGACGGAAAGAAGAGTCTTCATATAGAAGGTGTCTTCATGCAAGGTGATATTAAAAATAGAAATGGAAGAGTTTATCCAAGAGCCATTCTAGCTAATGAAGTAGCAAGATATGATAAAGAATATATTCAAAAGAAGAGAGCATATGGTGAACTCGGACATCCACAAGGACCTACTATCAATTTAGAGAGAGTATCACACCTTATAACATCTCTAAGACAAGAGGGTTCTAATTTCATTGGTAAAGCAAAAATTATGACTGAAACACCATATGGTAAAATAGTTGAGTCTCTTATGAAAGAAGGCGCTCAACTTGGTGTATCAAGTCGTGGTATGGGAAGCTTACAGCAAAAGGGCGGAGCCCAAGAAGTACAAAAAGATTTTTATCTAGCAACTGCCGCCGATATAGTTGCTGATCCATCTGCACCTAGTGCCTTTGTTAATGGTATTATGGAAAGCAAAGAATGGGTATGGGATAACGGTGTGATACGTGAAGCCGATATCGCTGATATGCAGAACGAGGTTAAAACAGCCTCCAGAAGTGAGTTAGAAAATGTAAAGTTGAAAGTCTTTGAAGATTTTCTATCAAAACTATAAAATTTATAAATAGATTGTAATTAATTAAAATGATCAAAACAAGGAGCAAATAGATGTCCGATCAAGTTCAAGAAAACACTCAAGAGGAAGAAATCCTCGAGGACGTGGTTGCTGATCAGGAAGTTGAGGCTGTTGAGTCAGATGATAGTTCAATTGACGAGGGTAAAAAGGCGTCAATGGGTGATCCTTCAGAAATTCCAGATCCAGATCCTAAGTCAAACACAGGCAAAGAAGCCAAAAAGGGAGCTGGTGAGCCTGCTCAAAAACTCCCCGGTACTAAAGTTGGTATGATCAATGCTATGGTTCAGAAACTTAACTCAATGAATAAAGCTGGTGTTAAAGATATGGTAACAACCATGATGCAACCTGCTAATGAAGAAGTAGAAGAAACTGAAAAAGCACCAACTCTCAAAGAAACAATCAAAGTATCTAAAGACGATATCGATATTTCAGATGATGTTAAAGCATTATTTGGTAACGAAGATTTGTCAGAAGACTTTAAAGATAAAGCAACAACAATCTTTGAAGCCGCTGTACTTTCAAAAGTAAATGAAGTACTAGAAAACGCAACAGTAGACATGAATGCTGAAATCGAAGCTGAAAAAGAGTCTCTAAAAGAAGACTTAACTAAAAAGCTTGACGATTACCTAGAGTATGTCGCTGAAGAGTGGGTTAAAGATAATGAACTTGCTATCGAAAAAGGCATACGTTCAGAAATCGTTGAGAACTTTATGGTTGGCTTACGTAATCTTTTCACAGAAAACTATATCGACATTCCAGAAGATAAAGTAGATATCGTTGATGAGATGGCTTCTAAGGTTGAAGAATTAGAAAAATCAGTCAATGAAGAAATCGAAAAGAATATCGAAGTCAAAAAGGAATTATCTGAGATGAAGAAGAAAGAAGCTTTCGCTGAAGTTAGCGAAGACTTAACTGAAACTCAGAAAGAGAAATTGAAGTCCTTAGCTGAAGGTGTTGATGTAGAAGACGAGAAGTATATCGACAAGCTGAAGACTATCAAGGAGAACTATTTTCCAAAAGACGGGGAAGTGGTAAATGAGAATGATGTGAGTGAGGAAGAACCTCTCGACAATATAGAGGAAGATAGTAACCAAGTGAACGGCTCTATGGCCATGTACACACAGGCCATATCTCGAAGCATCAAAAAGTAATAATTTATAAATATTGTAACTAAAGGCTGAAAAATAGTTTAAAGGAGAAACTAATATGTATCAATCTGATGAACTTCAAAAGAAGTGGCAGCCAGTTCTTGAGCACCCTGATTTAGCAGAAATAAAGGATGCCCATAAGAGAGCCGTAACTGCAACTCTTCTTGAAAACCAAGAAAAATCTGCCAGAGAGAACCACGATGGTTCTGGTGGATATAGAAGTCCTTCTCTACTTGGAGAAGCGGCGCCAACTAACGCAATGGGAGCCTCAAGTTCTACTGCTTCTGCAGGAAGTGTAGATACTTTTGATCCTGTTTTAATCTCACTCGTAAGACGTTCTATGCCAAATCTTATCGCATATGATGTTTGCGGTGTTCAACCAATGACTGGACCAACAGGACTTATTTTCGCAATGAGATCCAGAGTACAAAGCCAAACAGGTAGTGAAGCACTCTTCAACGAAGCAGGAACTCACGTATCTAGAGGTTCTGGTAACGGAGCGAATACAGCCTCTTTCGCGGCGGCTAACTCTTCTGCTGGCGGAGTAATGACAGGAACTGATCCTACTGCAAGATCGGCTTCTTCTACTGGTGGTGCTTATAACGTCCACACAGGTATGTCAACAGCCACTGCTGAAGCTTTAGGTGACGGAACTGCGAATAACGGTTTCAACGAAATGGCTTTCTCAATCGAGAAAATTTCTGTTACTGCTGTTTCAAGAGCCCTAAAAGCTGAGTACACAATGGAATTAGCACAAGACTTGAAAGCAATTCACGGACTTGATGCTGAAACTGAATTGTCAAACATACTATCTGCTGAAATCTTAGCTGAGATCAACAGAGAAGTTGTTAGAACAATTAACTACTCTGCTGTAGCTGGTTCACAAAACAACACAACTGCCGCTGGTACATTTGATCTTGATACAGACTCAAATGGACGTTGGAGTGTTGAAAAGTTCAAAGGCTTAATGTTCAACATTGAACGTGATGCAAACGAACTAGCAAAAGCAACCAGACGAGGTAAAGGTAACGTAATGTTATGTTCTTCTGATGTAGCTTCTGCACTTCAAATGGCTGGTGTTCTCGACTATACACCTGCTCTTAACAACAACCTAAACGTAGATGATACAGGAAATACATTTGCTGGTGTTCTTAACGGAAGAATCAAAGTGTATATCGATCCTTATTTTGCACCTGCAAGTTCAGGCGCTTCTGCGGCTCATTACTACACCTTGGGTTATAAAGGTTCAAGTGCCTTCGATGCTGGACTTTTCTACTGCCCATATGTTCCACTACAAATGGTGAGAGCAATAGGTGAGCAATCTTTCCAACCAAAGATTGGTTTCAAAACTCGTTACGGCATGGTAGCAAATCCATTTGCAACAAATGACGGAAACGGTATTGCGGCTAGACTTGGTTCTGGAGATGGTAACAAGTATTACAGATTAACAAAAGTTAATAACTTAATGTAATCTCAGTATCACATAAAAACTTTAAGAGGGCTTAACGGCCCTCTTTTTTTTGGGATTTTAAAATACTATATAGTTGTGTTACGACAAATGTAACGTGTTTTATTAAACCCTCGGCTGAGTATCTCCTTACGATCCAGCCACAACACCCTCGAAAGGATAATCAATGAATTTTATTAGATCATTGACAATAGTATTATTGTCGTTATTTTTAATTACTCCCGCTTTAGCAGATGAAAAAGTTAAAGTGGGTTTTGTGTATGTAGGACCAGTAGGTGATCACGGCTGGACATATATGCACGATCAAGGCCGTCAGTTAGTTGAAGAAGAATTAGGAAGTATGGTAGAAACTTTCTATGTAGAAAATGTTGCTGAAGGTCCTGATGCTGAAAGAGTTATGACTAACATGGCTCTGCAAGGTGCTGATATCATATTTGCTACATCATTTGGATATATGGACGCAATGTTAAAAGTTGCAAAACAATTTCCTGATGTGAAATTTGAACACGCCACTGGTTATAAAACTGCCCCTAATATGTCAGTTTACTCTTCAAAGTTTTATGAAGGTAGATATATTCAAGGCGTGATTGCAGGAATGATGAGTGAAAAAGGTAAAGCTGGTTATATTGCTTCATTTCCTATCCCGGAAGTTATTCGTGGAATTAATTCGTTTTGGTTAGGTGCTACTTCTGTAAATCCTGATTTTGATATTGATGTAGTATGGGTAAATACTTGGTATGATCCAGGTAAAGAAGCTGATGCGGCTACTGTATTAATTCAACAAGGTGCTGATATTATAACACAACACACAGATTCACCAGCGGCTTTACAAGTTGCTGAAGAAAAAGGTGTGAAAGCTTTTGGACAAGCTTCTGATATGATTATGTTTGCCCCAAAAGCACAATTGACTGCTATTATTGATGATTGGGGACCATATTATGTTGAAAGAGTTATGGCTGTTATTGATGGTAGTTGGGAATCTTCTGACACTTGGGGAGGTATGGATACTGGAATGGTAAAAATGGCTCCAATGACAAATATGCCCGAAGAAGTGGCTGATGTTGCTAATTTATTAGCTAATAAAATATATGATGGACAATTAGATCCTTTTGATGGAAAATTCTCTACTGGAGAATTATTGGGTATGAGTGATTATCTTCCCGGCATTGATGCTATGAAGCCTTAATTATAAACTAGTCATTGCGTAAACTTATAAATAGAGTATATAAGGAGTTTACGCAATGGCACTTCAAGGAACTATGCCCGAAAATCTTAGCTTTTTATCACCCCAGGGTTTTAAATTTGCTATTCAAAAATTACCGAATGTTAATTATTTCTGTACAGCGGCATCTATACCAGACATTACATTAGGACAAGTAGATCAAGAAAATATCTTTATTAAGATACCAGTACCAGGCGATAAACTTGTATTCTCTCCATTAGATTTAAGATTTCAAGTAGACGAAGATTTAAAAAACTTTAAAGAAATATATGATTGGTTAGAAGGATTAGGATATCCAGATAACTTTCAACAAAGAGCAAATCTACAATCTACATTACAACAAACAAACACTCATGCAGGGTTAACTCATTCAGATGGATCCCTTCTAGTTACTACTGCTCAATATCAACCCAACATTGAAATTAAATTCATAGATTTGTACCCAATCAGTTTAGGTGCATTAGAATTTAACGTGCAAGGAACTGAAATAGAATATCTAGTAGGTTCAGTACAATTTGCATATAGGAAGTATTCAATTGACACAGTAAAATAATTGTGTTATAATGTCTATATTAACATATACATATGGAAATTTTGCTCTTGAATTAGATAGAGGGAAAGGTATTGTATGGAAAAATGGACTACTTTTATTTAAAGGATTTGGTTATACTGCTATAAAGATTTATGTTGAAAATGTACCTGAACATAGACATAAGTTCCGCTCTCAATTATCAATGAGACAAAAAGTTGTTTTCAATAAATCACCAGTTCCAGAACCAGAGATAGAGAAACCACAGAAAAAATTAAAAAAGAGATAGTTATGGATTATTTGATTGTTATTATTTTTAGTACATTGTTACCCAATGGTATGAAAGATATGTACGTGTTTGAAAGGCCTTCTTTTTCAACGGCAGAAGAGTGCATTAATGGTGCTAACGATCCAGTACTAATTAAAAAAATGACTGCTAAACTTTATATAGAGTATGGTAGAGCAAAAGCTATAGAACGTGTTATATGTTCTACTCAAGAAAAGATTGTAGAAGTTTTAAAACAAAGTAAAGGAATTGATACATGAGATGTTGGCATTGTAGTAATGAATTGATTTGGGGTGGAGATCATGACTTAGAAGATAATGAAGAATATGATATGGTAACTAATTTATCTTGTAATAAATGTGAAAGTTACGTAGAAGTTTATCGTAAAAAGGAAGATGTGAATGAAGATTGAAGATATTATGGAAATGTGGAATAAAGATAGTAAGATTGATGAAACAGAACTTGCTACAGAAAGTTCAAATATACCAGTAGTACATAATAAATATTTGAAGATTTTTATGGCTGAAAGAATAAAATTATTTCAAGCTAAAGCAGAACTTAAAAAGAAACGTAGATTAATACTAGAGTATTATCTAGGTGAACTCGATCAAGATGATCTAAAAGAACTTGGTAGAGAACAATTTTATAAAAAATTATTAAAGAACGAAGTTGACTTATATGTTGATAGTGATGATGCTCTTACAGAGCATAGTCTTAGAGTATCAGTACAAGAAGAGAAAGTTAACTATTTAGAGGCTGTTTTACGACAAATAAATAACAGAGGGTTTCAGATAAAAAATGCAATCGACTGGAATAGATTCATCACTGGATAGTGAAGATAGAGTTGCACTCTTAAAAATGCGAATTGAAAAGTTTAAGAAAGATAATGCAGTATTATGGACAAAGAGTTATCCATACAAGACAACAAAAATATTTCCCGACAAAGAAGAGATACCATCAGAATCTCCAAAAGAGACGCCGTATATGTCTCTATTGAGACAGAAAATGGTATCGCCAAAGAAATAAGTGAGTACTTTACATTTGATGTACCTGGGGCTACATTTATGCCAGCTTATCGTAATCGCTATTGGGACGGTAAGATTAGATTATTCAATGTTAACACTAAACTTATATATCGGGGACTTCTACATCACTTAAAACTTTTTGCTGAACAGAGAGATTACGATTTAGATATACGTGACGGCTTAGATGATATTAATGATATATCTTTAAACGAGGCCGCTCTCTTCTGTAAAAATTATAAAATAAAGCCTCGAGATTATCAATTAGGAGCATTTGCCCATGCTCTCCGAAACGAGAGAGCCTTGATATTATCTCCGACGGCTAGTGGTAAATCTTTGATTATTTTTATGTTATGTGATTATATTCCGGGGCGTAAATTAATAATAGTTCCCACAACATCACTTGTTTATCAGTTAGATAAAGACTTTAAAGATTATTCTGATTCTAACAATAGTTATTCTACACACTTAATCATGTCGGGTCAAGACAAAAATGCAGATGCAGACATTTTTATTTCAACTTGGCAATCTATCTATAAACAACCAAAGAAATGGTTTGATCAGTTTGATATGATAATAGGTGATGAAGCCCATTTATTCAAAGCAAACTCTCTTACAAAGATAATGACTAAGTTAGAGAAATGTGAATATAGATTTGGTTTTACTGGTACATTAGATGAAACACAAACTCATAGATTAGTACTAGAGGGATTGTTTGGTCCAGTTATGAAGGCTATATCTACTAGAGAATTAATTGATAATAAGACAATAGCAGACTTGAAAATTAAAGCATTAGTACTTAAATATAGTGATACTATACGTAAAATGATGAATAATGCAAAATATGATGAAGAGATTAAATTTATTGCAGGACATACACCACGAAATAATTTTATAAAAAACTTAGCATTGAGTAGAAAAGGTAACACTCTTATATTATTTCAGATGGTAGAAAAGCATGGTAAAATAATTTATGATCTCATAAATAGTAGTGTAAATGGTAAACGAAAAGTATTTTTTATATATGGAGGGGTAGATGCCCAAGAAAGAGAACGTGCTAGGGAAATTACTGAAAGAGAAACAGATGCAATTATTGTGGCTAGTTACGGCACATTCTCAACGGGTATCAATATACGAAACTTACACAATATTATTTTTGCTAGTCCTAGCAAGTCTCGTATAAGAAATTTACAATCTATAGGTAGAGGATTACGTAAAAGTGATAAAAAAGTTTTGGCGACTCTATACGATATTTCTGATGATTTATCTTGGAAGTCTTGGCACAATTTTACTCTTAAACACTTTGCCGTCAGAGTGAAAATGTATAATGAAGAAGAATTTGATTACAAGATATACAACATAAGGTTAAAAGATGATATCTATAATTAAACTATCAAATGGTGAAACATTGATAGCTAACATAACATATAAAGATGATACTAAGCTTACAGTATCAGAACCACTCAAGTTGGATTTCATTCAACACTTTGGTGGTCCAGCTATGATTACTACATTCTGGGTACCATTTGAGAAAGATAAAATAAGTGTTGACATTAGTATGCATCATGTGATAATGTCTAATGAAGTACCTAAAGAAACAAAAGAATTTTATTATAAGTCTCTTACTAATGTTAGAGGCGAAATGGAACCAGAAACAGAAAAAACAATGAAAGAAAGAGTGAAACAGGCTATGAAAAATATTTACAATTCTAATACATTCCCACATACGGTGCATTGATGGCTAAGCGACAGAAACATAATTATGTGGATAATAAAAAATTCCTAGCAGAGATGATTAAATACCGAGAATCTGTTATCAATTCAACACCAGATAATCGCCCTAGAGTGCCGTTTTATATCGGTGATTGTATTATGAAGATAGCAACACATTTATCATATAAGCCAAATTTTGTGAATTATACATTTAGAGAAGAAATGATATCTGATGGAGTAGAAAATTGTTTACAATATATTGACAATTTTAATCCAGATAAATCCAGAAATCCTTTCGCATATTTTACACAAATAATTTATTTTGCATTTTTAAGACGTATACAAAAAGAGAAGAAATATTTGTATACAAAATATAAGGCATCAGAGAATACTAATCTATTCGGTGAAACGTCAGATAGACATACTCATGATGGTAATAATAATACTTATGCTGATAAGATAAAATATAATGAATGGAGTGAAGAATATATGAATGATTTCATAGTAAATTTTGAAGAACATAAACGCAGAAAGAAAAGAAAGACAGTTGCTCCCCTAGATAAATTTATGGCTGAATAAATGAAGATAGCTATAATTAATGACACCCATTGGGGTGTTAGAAATGATTCGCAACAGTTTTTAGATTATTTCAAAAGATTTGTAGATAATATATTTTTACCATATCTAGATGAACACCAGATAGATACTGTAATACATCTTGGTGATATTGTAGATAGACGTAAGTATATAAACTTTGTAACTCTCAGACATCTTAAAGATACACTATTACACCCTATCTTAGATAGAGGGATTGACTTTCACGTTATTATTGGTAATCATGACGTACCATATAAGAATACAAATGATATCAATTCTATGGCTGAACTATTTGATCAACATAAAGTTTCTTACTATTCAGATCCCACAGTACAAACTTTTGATGGAACTGATATTCTATTTTTACCATGGATTAATTCTAGTAATTATTCTGATAGTATGAATCATATTAAAAACTCTAAAGCACAGATTTGTATGGGACATCTAGAAATAGCTGGTTCACCTATGATGAGAGGTGTAACTAACGAACATGGTATGAGTATAGATGATTTTAAAAATTTTGATGTAGTTATTTCAGGCCACTTCCACACAAAATCTACTAATAGTAATATTAATTATCTTGGTACTCAATATGAACTTACTTGGAGTGATTATCAAGATCCAAAAGGCTTTCATGTCTTTGATACTAATACAAGAGAATTAGAAATGATACGTAATCCTTATCGTATGTTTCATAAAATATTCTATGATGATGTTAAGAAAACTTCTGATGAAATTTTACATCAAGATTATTCTATGTATGAAGGTACATATGTTAAAGTAGTAACTCAACAAAAAGAAAATCCTTATACGTTTGATTTGTTTATGGATAAACTTCATCAAGAAAGTCCAATAGCAATACAGATAGTAGACGATCATTTGAATCTACACTTAGAAGGTGATGATGAATTGATTAATCAAACTCAAGATACTGTTACTATACTTTCTAAATATATCGAAAATATGGAAACAACTGTCCCCAAGAAAAAGCTTGACAGTTTGATGCGAACATTATATAATGAAGCTTTATATATGGAAGTTTAATGAAGCATACTATAAGAGTATATCATGAAGATACAGATTTTTTAGGAGTAGTTTACTATGCTAATTATTTTAAGTTTATAGAAAGGGCTCGTTCTGAACCAATTCGGGATTATAATCTTAAATTTAATTTTACAGTAGCTAATGTCTGTGCAGACTTTAAATCTCCTGCAAGATTTGATGATATACTAACAGTAACAACTAATTTAGATTACATAAAGGGTGCAAGTGTTGGTTTAAATCAAGTGATAACTAGAGATAAAGATTTAATTTTTCTAGCTATAGTAAAGTGTGCATATATCGTTGATGGTAAACCCGTCAGAATACCAGAAGAAATTAAAGATACATTGAAAGATATATTCAAATGAAAATATTAATATTTGGATTACCCGGTTCAGGGAAAACAACCTTAGCAAAAGAATTAGCATATCATTTTTGTGTACCACATCACAATGCAGATTTCTATCGTACATTATATAATGATTGGGATTTTAGTGAACGTGGTAGATGGCGTCAATTAGAACGAATGGTACAACAAAAAGGTATTTTAGATTTTATAGCACCTCGTCAAGATATGAGAGATATTGTTAAAGCTGATTTTACAATATGGATGGATACAATCAAAGAAAGTAAATATGAAGACACAAATAAACTATTTGAAGTGCCTCATTATTTAGATATTGATTATAGAGTGGAAAAATGGATAGACATAAACCAACTACACAAATGCTTGGCAGATTTCAGCCCTGGCACGACGGACATACTGAACTTTTTAAGGTTGCACTTTCGAAAACTTCTCAAGTAGCGATATTACTAAGAGAGCAAGATGGAACTGAAAATAACCCATTTAGTTTTGAAGACAGATGTAAAATGATAGATGATGCTCTTATAGACTATAAGGGTAAGTATGAGATTATAAGTGTACCAAACATTACACACATTACTTATGGGCGTGATGTAGGATATACTATAGAGCAAGAACATCTCAGTAAAGAGATTGAAGAAATTTCAGCTACTAAAATAAGGAAAGAATATTGGGAAAGATAGCAGTAACTGGCTGTGATGGTTTTATTGGTGGGACTTTATGTCCAAAGTTAGAAAGACTTGGTTATAAAATTGATTACTGGGATCTCCAAAGAGAGAAAGATATAAAATTATTTTCTACTGATGCAGAAGTAGTTATACATCTTGCCGCTATGACTGGTGTTAGAAATAGTATAGGTAATGAAGAAGAGTATTACAGAGAGAATGTTGAAAACACTAAACACATTCAAGAAGTTTGTCATCATTATGGTAAGAAATTAATCTATGCTTCTTCATCTAGTGCGATACATTGGTGGAAAAATCCATATGCGGCAACTAAAAAGATGAACGAAGCAACGGCAATGCCAGAACAATTGGGTTTAAGATTTTCTACAGTATACGGACCACGCAGTAGAAAAGATATGTTCATGACTAAGCTATATTATAATAGATTAGATTATGTAACAGATCATTCTAGAGATTTTATTCATGTTGATGATATTGTTGATGCTATAATCTTTTTTCTTGACAAAGACTTCAAACAATTGTATAGTGTATATAACATAGGTTCAGGCAAAACTGTTAAGCTAACTGATATTGTCGAGAATCTTAATATGGTATGGGTTAAGAAAATGGAAGGTGAATCTTACGAAGTAAAAAATAATGAAATGGATATATCTCCAATTTTAAAGTTGGGTTGGAAACCCACTAGAAAAATTTCAGATTTTTTAGATAAGATAAAGAGAAAGAGGGTAGATGATTTATTTTAAAGATATTCGTTGGAAGAATTTCTTATCAACGGGTAACGTATGGACAAAAGTGAAATTAGATGAACACGCAAACACTATTATTGTTGGAGAAAATGGATCTGGCAAATCTACTATTCTTGATGCATTATGCTTTGTATTATTCAATAAGCCATTTAGAAAAATTTCTAAGTCTCAAATGCTTAACTCAATTAATATGGGTGGTTTAGAAGTTCACGTTAATTTTACTATAGGTAAAACTGATTATATTATTAAGAGAGGTATTAAGCCAGCTTTATTTGAAATATATCAAGATAATACTTTACTTAATCAACCAGGTTCTTCTAGAGATTATCAAAAGCAATTAGAAGAAACTATACTTAAATTAAACTTTAAATCTTTTACTCAAATAGTTGTACTCGGTGCATCTACATTTATTCCATTTATGCAACTATCGGTTGCTCATAGAAGGGAAGTTATAGAAGATTTATTAGATATTAGTATATTCTCTAATATGGGTAAACTACTCAAAGATAGAGTAGCAGATAATAGAGAGTCTATCCGTGATACAGACTATCAAATAGATTTACTTATGAATAAGATAGAAACCCAACAATCTTATATCCGTAAGATTAAAGAACAGAATGATGATACGATAGCTACATTTCAAGGATTGATTGATGGTGCCCAAGAAGAGATAAATGATTTATCACAACTATCTAACAATATATTAAAAGATATTGAAAAATTATCAGAAGAAGTTCAACCACTTAAGGGTGAAGAAACAAAGAGAACTAAACTTGATGATATTCACAAAAGAATGAATACTAAAGTAAAGAACATACAGAAAAAGATCCAGTTCTTTGCTGAAACAAATAATTGTCCAACTTGTTCTCAAGAAATTGACGAGACTATCAAGAAACAAAAGATAGCAGAACACGAAGATCAACAGAAAGAAATACATGATGGTGAAGATAAACTTGTAGAAGAAGTTGCAAAGTTAGATAAGAGAATTATGGAACTGATGAAAAAGCAGACAGAACTTAATTCTCTTCAGACACAGATAACCGAGAATAACTCAAATATAAAATCCCTAAATAAGTCTATAAAGAAAAATCAAGATGAAATTGAAAAGATAAAATCTACGGGTGTAGATTCTACTGATGCTATAGAAACTTTAAAGACACACGAAGATGATAAAAGGATATATGAGACTAAGAAAGAAGA
>CEVZ01062499.1_pt1 | contig 23874 bp, 22 predicted proteins | sample 361371 | NCBI WGS metagenome assembly CEVZ01 (sample SAMEA2620217, study PRJEB7988) | marine metagenome | isolation source: saline water (ENVO:00002010), including
AACGCTATTTGTATGCAGATAGCCCCAGACATTTTTGAAGTTAGAGATGATGATTTCCTTTACGTGTTGGAAGAGACACCGAGCGAGGATCGCAGATCGAGCCTTGAAGAAAGTGTTCAACGTTGTCCAAAGCAGGCCATTTCGATTGAGGAATAGCTGAAAAAGAAAGTTTAAAATGCGCAGTTCTATAACGATCGTAGGTGCCTCTCTATCCGGTATTAGAGCCGCAGAAACTTTAAGAGCTGAAGGTTTCAAAGGAAAGATTAAACTTTTTGGGGAAGAAGAACGAACCCCCTACGATAGACCCCCTTTGTCGAAGAATTTCCTAGACGGGGAAATGCCATTTGAGAGACTCTCTTTAATATCCGAAGAAAAGATTCTTGAATTAGAAATCGAACTCGCACTTGGAAGTAAAGCTACAAATCTTGATGTTGAATCACAAACTTTAGAAATTGAAGGAATAAAAGAAAGTTATGACGGCCTGATTATTGCAACTGGCGCTAGAGCTAGAAAATTGCCCAATAGCGACAAGATCCAAGGGGTGCACACTTTAAGAAGTATCGATGACAGCATAAGAATACGTGAAGCCTTTAAATCAGGTAAATCTAAAGTAGTGATCGTAGGTGCTGGTTTCATCGGTTGTGAAGTGGCATCAACCGCAAGCAATTTAGGGCTCGAAGTCACAGTTTTGGAAACGCAACACGTTCCTCTCTGTCACGTTTTGGGAGAGAAAGTCGGAACTATAATTTCAGATCTTCATACAACTAATGGGGTTGAGTTGAACTGTGGAGTGAAAGTTCAAGAAATTCAAGGAGGCGACCATGTCGAAGGTGTCCTCTTAACAGATGGAACTTTAATCGAAGCGGATCTAGTGATCGTAGGTATAGGAGCAGTTCCAAACACAGAGTGGTTAGAAAACTCAGGTCTTACTATCGACGATGGAGTTTGCTGTGATGAAACGTGTTTGGCGGCACCGAATATTGTTGCAGCAGGTGATGTAGCCCGCTGGTATCACGTAGGTTACGGGAAAAGCATAAGGCTAGAACACTGGGATAATGCTGCAGAACAGGGAAAATACTCTGCGCAGAGACTCTTGCATGATGAGGCAAACAACCCTCCTTATGCTCCGGTGCCATGGTTTTGGAGCGACCAGTTTGACAGAAAGATCCAGCTTGCCGGTATTAGCAGTCCAGAAGATGAATTTGAAGTAGTGGTTGATTCCCCACAGGAGGGAAGATTTACAGGAATATACGGCAACGAAGGCAAACTAAGAGCGGTTATCGGAATTAATCGCCCACGACATGTGATGCAGTTCAAGTCACTAATAGAAAAAGGATCATCATGGAAAGAGGCCTTAGAGTTCGCTAGCGGAATTGAATAACAGTTGTTGTCATGTGGAAATTAAGAATTTTTTTGATATTCATCCTTATGTGTAGTTGTTCTCAAAGTGAAGGTGATTTAGATCCTAAAATCATCGAAGAAGCCATTCCAAATGCAGTTCTTGCAGAATATTCACATTTAATTTCGGAAGTTCGATGTCCCGAGAAAATAAAAAAAGACTTAGAGATCATTTCCTGTGTATTGACAGTAGAAGGGAAAACAATTCCCGTGTCAGTCATAGGACCTGATGTTACTGGTTCTTTTGTCGTTAACCCCAGATTGAAAATGGTCAGATCCGATGATCTTGCTCAAAAGATGAAGGAAAGACTAGATGACGATTTAAACATAGAAAACTCAATAAAATGTTCTCCCGAAATTAGAGTTGCTCACCCAGATCAAATATTCGAATGCGAAATAGTAGACCCTGAAGGCAGAACTCACTATTTAGATGCCAAAATCGTTGATTTTTATGGCGGATTTGAAATACTAAGTCGGTCGGAATAGATCTGTTTAATTAGTGACTACAACTTCTAAACTTAGAATTCGCTTTGAGAAAGTTGAAATGAAACAAAACAAAAATCACATCACCTCACATGATGTTGTAGGGGTTGGTAACGCAATAGTTGATGTAATTGCAGAGGTAGATGACTCATTTATTGTTAGTCAGGATCTTGTTAAGGGATCAATGAACTTAGTTGATGCTAAACGTTCGATTGAATTGTACGGTTTGCTGTCACAAGGTTCAGAAACGCCCGGTGGTTCTGCTGCTAACTCAATGGTGGGAGTCGCAGAACTGGGTGGTTCTGCTGCTTATATAGGAAAAATATCAAATGATTCTGCTGGGGGAGTATTTAAAGAAGGAATGTCTAAAGCAGGGGTCATTTTCTCATGCGCGATTGATGATGGTCTTCCCACAGCACGTTCGATAGTGTTGGTTACCCCTGATGCACAGAGGACAATGAATACTTTCCTAGGAGCGTCCGCTCATTTAGCTCCAGAGAACATAGACGAAGAATTGGTGTCTTCGGCGGGAATACTTTACTGCGAGGGTTACCTGTGGGATACGGACGAATCTAAAGATGCCATACGTAAAGCTATGCAGATTTCCAAATCCGCGGACCGAAAGGTTGCACTTGCCCTATCAGATACTTTCTGTGTCGAAAGGCATCGTGAAGACTGGCTCGAACTTTTGGAAGAATTTGTAGATTTGCTTTTCTGCAATGAAAAAGAAATATGTTCTCTTTACGAAACTGATGACTTGAATGAAGCAACAGAGAAAGTTTCTGAAAAAGTAGATGTTGCATTCGTAACATTGGGATCGAGAGGCTCTTTAGTGGTTGAGAGTGAAAATACATTCAGCGTTAAAGCAGTAGAAGTTGACGATGTTGTAGATAGCACTGGAGCAGGGGACATGTTTGCCAGTGGAGTGATTTTCGGAATAGGTCAAGAACTACCTCTAATCACTTGCGCAGAGATAGGTTCAATAATGGCATCAGAGGTTATTACTGAATTGGGTTGTCGACTAAAAAGTGATCCCAAAAAGTTAATCAAGCACCTTTTATAGGCATAGATGATGTCGTGATATTCACTCCTCCAAGCTAGTTTGTTTTTATGGATGAATATAAATGTTTTGATGTTTCACTTGAAAAAGGAGTTGCAACGGTCACTTTGAACAGGGGTGAAGAGTTGAACACCATGATTCCAGCTTTTTGGATTGAGTTGCCAAAAATCATAAATTCTATTAATAAGAGCGGTGAAGCGAGAGTGATAGTTTTAGCTTCAACAGGGAAACATTTCTCAGCCGGAATGGATTTAGCCGTTTTTTCAATGGGTTCAGCTGATTCAGCAGCAGAAACTGGGAGGGTTAGAGCAGGCCTTCGTGAAAACGCTCTTCATTTACAAGACTCATTTACCTGTTTGGAAAAAGCGCGGATTCCTGTTCTTGCGGCAATACAGGGAGGCTGTGTAGGTGGTGCAGTTGACATGGTCACAGCATGTGATATGAGATATGCCACAGAAGACGCTTTTTTCTGCATACAGGAAATAAACATAGGGATGACGGCCGATGTGGGGACACTGCAACGACTCCCGAAGTTGATTCCCGAGGGTGTCTGTCGAGAGCTTGCATATACAGGAAGAAGAATGAAGGCCGACGAAGCAAAATCAGTTGGGTTAGTCAATGAGGTTTACTCAGATAAAGATTCTCTTTTCGACGGTGTCATGGAGATAGCAGAAGAAATAGCCTCCAAGTCGCCACTCGCCATATGGGGATCCAAGGAGATGATCACGTATTCAAGAGACCATTCGACAGCTGACTCTTTGAATTACATTGCTACCTGGCAATCAGGCATGTTCCAGCCTGCTGATATGAAAGAAGCTTTTTCTTCAAAGGCGGAAAACCGTCCTTCTGAGTTTGATGACTTATTGCCAATGCGTGAAGGTCTAGATGAAGGAATCTAATTTCATTAATTTTTCTTCGCTTACTTCTAGTGGAATTTAAAGCTCAAGTCCCCTAGCGTTACCAAAGAACTAGAAACCCAAACTCCAAGCTGGCTGAAGTGGGTGTCCAAACCTGAAGTATCTTCGATAATTTTCGAATTTATTTCATAAGATCCTTCGTAAGAGATTTCGATTGCCCATTCAAGGTCATTGACCTGATCCTTATCGTCAGTCTCATAAATCGTTTCCATCGTAGGTCCGGATCTTTCAAAAAAACTATTCTCTAACTTCGGGTACTCGGAAGGTAAATTGTCAACGAACAATTGTGGATCTGGCTGTTCTGCCAAACGTTGAAACCGCAGAACTATAACCACAAGTATTTCCATTGGGTCAATTAATTCCCCTTCTTGACACCATTGCCTGTATGAGGTCTGCGACAGAGTTGACCACTCCAGAGCAAGATCGCAATGCATTCGAGGTGGCATTCCTTCACCGGGCAAACTATAGGAAGCCCTCCAAGTCGTACTTCCAGTCAACAAGTCTGTGTAAAAACTCTCTTCTGCACTCTGTCTTTCAAGACGTGCAGACTCGAGAGAATCCCTTAAAGCGCCTATTGCATCGGAAAAAACGTGATCAATCATCGGGAGAACAATTTAGTCAATCTCTCGAAAATAGAAAAGTCAGTTATTCCCATTTCGCCAATTTGAATACCTGACCATGTGGTTTAGCGAAGAAACAGCTCTATCAGCTGATGGGTAGCACAAGCGTTTAGACTCTCTAATATTTAGGACCATCGGATTGTTCGGCTGAGCGATCGCTAATTCGGAGGCCACTAAAACAGGTTTTCCCGAAGTTAAAGAGACTTCGACTGAAGCTTCCGCATATCTTTTCTCTTGCCGCTCGTGAAAGTCGACAATTCTCTCTAACCCATGGTCTGGATAAAAGTTTCCAGAACGTATCAGGTTGGCTGTATTACCCTGGATTCCGAGTCCTAGTTGGATGATTGAATCAATTTCTGGATGACTTGATGCAACTGAGAGAAGCTCTGGGATCGTGTCTCTAGTCTCACCTCCTGCTAAATCAATAGGGTTATTTTTGCTCCACCGCGGAGGCACCAGTTCATCAATGGATTGTTTCAAATCACTCGGCAAAGGAGCTAGAACCAAGTCAGAACTTTGACTTATAGCATCTGCAGTTACCACACCCCAGCCGCCCGCTGTTGTCAAAACGAGCACTCGGGGACCAGAAGGCAAAGGTTGAGTTGCAAATGTAGCAGCCACCTCAAAAGCCGATTCGATATTTTGAATACGTGTAATACCTGCTTGTCTCGCCATGCCTTCAAAAATCTTGGAATCACTAGCAAGTGAACCAGTATGAGATGCAGCGGCTCTTTGACCCCCAATAGTAGTTCCACCTTTAACTAGCACAACAGGCATTTCTCTAGTTATTTCTTTAACTCTTTCAAAAAAATCGCGACCGTCGTCTAGTCCTTCTAGGTAACAAAGAGCGACATCAGTTTTAGGGTCGCTGGCAAACCATTCAAGAAAATCGATGATCTCTGTAGCTGCAGCATTTCCGGCTGAGACAGACCTGCTAATTCCAATACCCGTCTGATTGGCATAGTTGAGAAAACTCGAAACAAAATTACCTGACTGGGAAACTACACCTATACGACCTTTTGGAGCATAAGGAGCTACTATTTGAGCACAAAGACCGACATGAGGAGAGACCACCCCTTGTCCATTTGGGCCAGCTAAAACGAGGTCTAATTCTTCGGTCAAAGAGACCAATCTTTTTTCAGCTTGCAACCCTTTTTCACCTGTTTCCGAATAACCTCCTGCTGCACAGAAAACTGCTTTAACACCTTTTTCAGAGGCCCTTCTAACCATTTCCTCGTTTACTTCAACCGGAGTACACAAGACAATTAGATCAGCCGCATCTTTAGGTACTGAATCAAGCGAGGTGAACACACGCTGCTCCAGAACGATCGATTCTTCACGTCCGATAGCAAACACTTCTCCCTTATAACCACAAGAAAGAATGTTATGAAGTGCAACAAAACCGAATTTACCCGGATGACTCGAAACGCCTGTAACGATTACACCTTTGGGTTCAAAAAGAGGTTTAAGTTCTTTAGTCATTAAATTCCACCTTTTAGCTCAACAAGTGCATCAGCAGCTACAGGTATACCTTCCACGATTATCAAGGGATTCAAATCAATTGAAACAATCTGTTTGTTGTCAGCTAATTCGCCCAATTTTATGAGTAGATCTATAGTCGCCTCAATATTTAGAGCTTCTTCTCCACGAAAATCTTCTAACAAGTTTCTTGTTCTAAGGGATGAAATTAGATCTCTAGCATCATAGGAATTTACTGGCGCAAGTCTAAATTCAACATCTGCAACAGCTTCAGCCAAAATCCCTCCAAAACCTAACATTACACAAGGTCCAAATTGAGGGTCTCTGATCATCCCAGCAATAATTTCACGAGACCCAGAGAGCATCTCGGTGATAAGAAGGTTGCTTTCAGGAATGTTGTTTTCTAGAAGTTCTTTAGAAGCTGTTAAAAAATCAGACTCTGTTTTCAAATTGATTTTCACAAAACCTTGTTCAGTTTTATGAGCTATAGAAGAAGCATTTAGCTTTAAAACATTAGGGAAGCCGATTTCTCGCGCTGCGTTTAATGCTTCATCGGGAGTGTCAGCGACCTTCCATTTTGAAACAGGGATGCCTGCTTCTTCTATTATCAGACGTGACTCTGATTCTGAAACAGTAGTCATAACAAGTACTCACTCCTTTCTTTACACGCGTCAGTTGGAGGAGATATTTTTCCAGCCTGGCTTAATTACATTTTCTATCAAATTGATCCTCTCATCAAATGGTAGAAAAGCACTCTTCATGGAATTAACTGTCAGCCAAGAAAAATCGTCAATTCCCCAACCAAAGACCTCATGCAAAGCAAGCAACTCGGAAGTCATTGAAACATCACTCATTAGTCTGTTATCGGTATTAACCGTAACTCTGAACCCGAGCTTTTTAAGTAACTCAATAGGGTGTTCTTTCAGAGATTGCACGGCGCCGGTATGAACATTTGAAGTTGGGCACAACTCTAGAGGTATTCGCCTGTCTCTAATAAAAGCAGCGAGACTCCCTAGCTGACACTCGCCTGAGGGGGTTATTTCTATATCATCAACAATTCTCACTCCATGACCCAAACGTTCTGCTCCACAAAATTGAACTGCCTCCCAAATGGAGGGCACACCAAAGGCTTCACCAGCGTGGATTGTGAAATGGAAATTCTCGCGTTGAAGAAATTGGAATGCCTCTAAATGGTTTGTCGGAGGGTAGCCGACTTCACGTCCAGCAATGTCAAAACCCACCACTCCCTGATTTCTAAAATCGACGGCAGCCTCTGCAATTTTTAAAGAGTCGCTACTAGTCCTCATTGCAGTGATTATTGTCCTGATTACTAGGTCAGTTTTTTCTGAGCCTTCTGCAAAGCCTGAGAGAACTGACTCTATTACCTCATGAACTGTGAGACCTTTTTCGGTAAAAAGAGAAGGAGCAAACCTCACTTCAGCGTATACACAACCATCTTCAGCAAGATCTTCCGCGCATTCTTTTGCAACTCTATGGCAGGCGTAGGAATCCTGCATAACTCCAACTGTGTGGGTGAAAGTTTCAAGATAAAGATTCAGATCTCTACGATTAGCGCCTTCGTGAAACCAGTTTGACAGTTGTTCAGCATCGTTTGAAGGCAGGTTTTCGTACCCGCAGATTTCAGCAAGTTCAATAATAGTAGAAGTACGCAAACCTCCATCAAGATGATCATGCAGAAGAACCTTTGGACCTTTTGCTACAAGTTGAGAGAAATCAGATTCACGGTTTGAATCTTCAACATTCATGCTTAAGCCTATCTAATCAACTGTTCACAGAAGAAAAGAATTTAATAGAGAATTTTGTCGAAAAAATCTTTAGTCCTTTGCTCTTCAGGGTTTTCAAAGACTTTATTTGGCGGCCCTATTTCAACAATCATTCCCTCATCCATAAAAACCAAACGGTCACCTGCTGCTTTAGCGAAACCCATTTCATGAGTTACTACAGCCATTGTCATTCCCTCTGATGCAAGCTCAAGCATCACGTCTAGTACTTCTTTAACCATTTCAGGGTCTAAAGCAGAAGTAGGCTCGTCAAAAAGCATTATTTTTGGTTCCATTGACAATGATCTTGCTATCGCCACCCTTTGTTGTTGCCCTCCGGATAGTTGACGCGGGTAAGAGTCTGCTTTATCGGGAATTCCTACTCTTAAAAGTTGTTTCATAGCCATTTCGTTTGCTTCACTTTTGCTTTTTCCACGAACTTTTCTTTGCGCTAGGCAGATATTGTCCATGACAGTCAAATGTGGAAATAGGTTAAATTGTTGAAATACCATCCCAACTTCAGCTCTGATTTCGTCAATATTGCATTTTGGATCTGTTAACTCCACACCATCAATGGCTATTGACCCCTCTGTAGGTACTTCAAGTCGGTTGATACAACGGAGAACTGTTGATTTTCCTGAACCACTAGGTCCTACAATAACTACTACTTCTCCCTCATCTATTTCTAGATCAACATTTCTTACAGCATGAATATTTTTGTTAAAAGTTTTTGAAAGGTTCTTAATCGATATCATCAGTCGATTCCTCTATTGCTTCTAACGCCCCTGTCGTCACGTGTCATTCTTCTTTCAAGAAGTCCTAGAAGCAAGCTAAGACCGAGAGTCAGCACAAGGTAGATGAAAGCCAGAACAAAGTATCCTTCTCGGAATTTAAACGTACTAGCGGAGAACTGTCTGGCCCTTTGCGTGATTTCAAGAACACCTAGAACAGAAAGAAGAGAAGTGTCTTTCAGAATAGCGATGAAGTCATTTCCTAGTGGAGGAATGATCGCTCTCATTGCTTGAGGCAGAACAATCGAATTCATGGTTTGCCTTCTGCTCAATCCGAGCGATCTACCCGCTTCTACTTGACCAGCGGCAATCGACTGAATACCTCCCCTGAAGATTTCCGCCATGTACGCCCCATAGATAAAAGCGAGAGTCACAGTAGCTCTCATCTGAAATGAAAGCTTGAAGCCTAAAGCATCTTGAATTTGAGGAAGCAAAACAAGAGCGACGGTGAAAATCAAAGGAAGTATTGGAATGCCACGAATAAATTCAACGTAGGTTCTGGCCAAGTTGCGTGAGAATACGTTTCTTGACAGTTGACCCATACCAGCCAAAAGACCTAAAGCTAAAGCAATTGCAAAGGCCTGGAGTGTGGCAGTGATCGTAATTCTGATGCCTGGGATAACTCTTTCCCAAGCTAAGTCATAACTGTCTTTCGTGACGATTTGATATCCCATCCATAAAAGAATGGCGACTATGGCAATTCCCCACCATGGGAAAGTATCCCACCAAGCAGGAGTATCACTAAGGTTTTTTCTGCCTCTGTTTTCTTTTTTGCCTTGTGATTTTGCCATTTTTTCCTTATTGAACAGGTTCTCGAACATTAGTACTTAATTTAGAAAAACACGAATGCCGGACAAATTTGTAGAGAAATACATTTTGGCAACTAGCCTTTTTTTATGCAGTCTCAACGCTACATTGCTGACACTATTGTGACCTGCGACGCAAATCACAGAGTGTTTTCCCCAGGCGTCATTGATATCGAAGACAGTAAGATCGTTTGGGTCGGAAACCTAGGAGACGAAGAAAAGACAAATAATCCAGTTCAACAAATTGGTGGTCTTTTAATGCCTGGTTTAGTTAATGCTCATTGTCACACGCCTATGACTTTGGTACGAGGAGCGGGAGATGGGTTACCGCTCGGAAGGTGGCTTGCCGAAGCTATGTGGCCAAGAGAAGGAAAGATGAACGCAGATGATGCTTTTTGGGGAATGACTTTAGGTACGGCGGAAATGTTCAAAGCCGGAGTTACAAGCAGTTGCGAAATGTACCTTTTCGAGGAGGCGCTGGTCGAATCAGCAAATTTGTCAGGCGCCAGATTAGTTATGACACCTGGAGTATTTAGTTCCGTGCATTCAGAATCAAGGCTTGAAAGTCTTGTGGAGTTTTATAACCGTTATCACGACCCGGAAGGAAAAGTTACTGTTGGCATAGGGCCCCACTCGGCTTACGACTTAGGAGTAGCAGCATGTATCGAATTGGCTGAATTCGCTAGATCAAACAACATGCTTTATCACATTCATTTAGCAGAGACACGTGAAGAAAGTGCACAACTGGAATCCCAATATGGCTCTAGTATCGTTCAGATTCTTAGCGACAACGGGATACTGGAAGGAAAAGTCCTAGCAGCTCATTGTGTTTGGGTAAGTGATAATGATATTTCACTTTTAGCTGATTCAAATGTAGCAATAGCCCATTGTCCAGTCAGCAATATGAAACTTGGATCTGGAATCGCACCCATAGAGAAGATGCTTAAAAAAGGGCTAACTGTAGGTCTCGGAACAGACGGGCCGGCTTCAAACGACACTCTTGATCTATGGGAAGAAGTTAAAGTTGCAGCACTCCTTGCAAGAGTGAATAGTTTAGACGCCACTTTGATTAACCCTTTTGATGCTTTGGGTATGGCAACTCTAAAATCGGCACAGGCAGTCGGTTTAGATGGAGTGGGTAGTCTCGAAGTCGGCTGGGCCGCAGACATGATAAGAATTGAAACCAACCACAGCAGTTTTGTTCCTTCTACGGATCTAAATGAAACCTTGGCTCATCTTGTTTGGTCTGGGTCTAATAGGAGGGTGACAGATGTTTGGATAGCCGGATCAAAAGTTCTGTCCGATGGAGAATTGCTTACCATCGATGAAGAAAGAGCTCTGAGAGAGGTAAAGGAAAGAGCTTTTAGATTGGCAGATGGTTGAAATGTCAATTAACGACAAGACTCCCGAAGAAATCTCTCAACTGCTTGGACTTGAACCGCTGCCTCATGAAGGAGGCATGTGGACTCAAACACTTAAAGATAGTAGCTCCACAGCGATCTACTATTTACTTAGCGAGAATGATTTTTCAGCTATGCATAAACTTGAATCTGACGAGGTTTATCATTACTACGCAGGTGATCCAGCGCGAATGCTCTTACTGAATCCGGATGGAAGTATAGATGAGCCGATTCTGGGTTCGGATTTAGAAGCAGGTGAGCGACCACAGGTAATCGTTGGATCAGGAGTATGGCAGGGTTCCTCAACGACGGGCAACTGGACGTTGTTAGGGACTACCATGTCCCCACCTTATTCTCAGGACAATTTTCATTTAGGCGACAGGCAAGAGCTGGTTACCAACTGGCCAGATGCGCACAAAAGAATTCACGAGTTAACCAGAGACGAATTGCTAACTGATTCACCAAGTTGAATTTACTGATATACCACCGTCAACAATTAAATCTGCTCCCGTAATCCAGCTTGCCATAGGAGAAGCTAGAAAGACCACAGCATTAGCAACATCATTTGGATCGCCCATCTTTTCGAGGGGCGCAGACCTTAACCATCTGTCAACTCCTTCTGGCCAACGATCTTTTAAATGCCCGTCATCGATCAAACCAGGAGAAACAGAATTTACCCTAATGCCAAAATTTGAATACTCTAACGCAGCGGATTTAGTCAACATCAATAAGGCGGCTTTACTAGCTGAATAATGAGAGTGACCCTTAGCAGGTTGGTGAGCTTCAATCGAAGCAATGTTAACTATCGAAGGGTTACGACTTTCACTCAAGGCCTGTCTTGCCTCTTTCATGATTAGGTGGATGCTCCTAAGATTGGTTTCCAAGACAGCATCCCATTCTTGGGAGTCGATTTCGAAAAGATTCACGACATTCTGAAGAGCGGCATTATTGACAATTAAATCCAGCTGGTTAGTGATGGCTAAAGTTTCAGAAATAAGATTTTCAATGCTTTCAGGACTCCTAAGATCAGCTGACAGGACCTTTTCTGGAATAGAGCCATAAAACGATTCAAGGTTATCAGTATTGTTATGTGTGGCTAGAACCACTTGAGCTCCTGCTTCTTCTAGTTTGGAGGCAATAGCCAAACCTATCGGGCTATTTGCACCGGTCACCAAAGCGACATTTCCTTGCAGATCGATACTCAGAGTCATATTTTCAAGTTGAATCTGAACCAGTTGTCATTATTCTGCCGATTCGATTCCTGTCTAGTTCAGCAGAATTTTCAGTAACAATCAGTCGACCCCTGTATATAACTGCTATGCGATCTGAAAGGCTAAGAATTTCATCTAATTCAGCAGAAACCAGAAGAACCGCAAGTCCTTGATCTCTTTGTTGGATTAACTGCTGATGCACGAACTCTATGCTTCCCACATCTATGCCACGCGTGGGCTGTGATGCAACTAAAAGTTTCGCATCGTGTGAGAACTCCCTAGCAGCGATCGCTTTTTGTTTGTTTCCCCCTGACAATGAACTTGAAGGGGTGTCTATATCAGGAGTTCTTATATCGAATTTTTCAACCATTTCTGTTGCATAATTGGCGATTGCTTTTTGCTGACGAATGCCCTTATTAGAGAAAGGAGTCTTGTAATACCTGTTAAGGATCAGATTATCTGCCACTGAATGTGCGCCGATCAGTCCATGCTTTTCGCGGTCTTCTGGTATGTGAGCGACCCCTAATTCACTTATTTGTCGAGGTGAAAATTCAATTATTGAAGTATCTGATATAAGGATTTCTCCTGTCTTGGCATTTCTTAGTCCTGTAATTGTCTCAACTAGTTCCCTTTGCCCATTTCCTTCGACACCGGCAATTCCTAAAATTTCACCAGATTTTACTTCCAGCGAAAGGTCATTCACAGCTAAAAGGTCTCTGTCATCATGAACGCAAAGATTATTTACCTTGAGTATTGTTTCGCCGGGTGACGATTCCTCTTTTGCAACGCGGAGAACCACGCTACGTCCAACCATCATTTCAGCGAGACCTGATTCATCCGTTTCACTAGGAGTGGTGGAACCAACTACTTGACCGTTGCGCATCACGGTAACTTCATCAGCCACCTCCAGCACTTCCCTTAATTTGTGGGTGATGAAAATAATTGCAACACCCTGAGATGCAAGGTTTTTGAGAACCTGTAAAAGATGGTCGGTTTCTTGGGGAGTTAAAACTGCGGTTGGTTCATCTAAAATCAAAATGTCGGCTTTTCTGTAAAGGGAGCGAAGAATTTCAACTCGCTGTTGCGTGCCTACAGGAAGATCTTCCACCGTGGCTTCAGTATCAACGTCAAGTTGGTAGTTTTCAGCTAACTCTTTTACTTTTTTCTTTGCTTCTTCTATGTCAATAACATTTGCCCTATTCGCGGGCTCTTTGCCTAGGACAATATTTTCTGCGACCGTTAGTACAGGCACAAGTTGGAAGTGCTGGTGCACCATTCCGATCCCTTGATCAATCGCATCTTTTGGACGTCCAAGATCTACAACTTCACCATTTACTTTGACCGTTCCTGAATCAGCCTTGTAAAGACCAAAAAGAATGTTTACCAAAGTGCTCTTGCCGGCACCATTTTCACCTAAGAGCGCGTGAATCCTCCCTTTTTTTATCTCAAGATTTATTTGATCATTAGCTTTTACATTCCCAAAGGTTTTTGAAATGCTTGTTGCTTCAAGGGCGAGAGTATTAGATGACATAAAGACTTACTCCCTCGAATAAGGCTGACCGATGGAAGCAGGCGGTCGGGCTCTTCCTACGAATCCAGCAAGCACGACAATAGTTACTACAAAAGGAATTATTCCAATAAATTGCGGATCATCTGTTAGCCAATCTCTAAATTGGAATTGAGTTTGCACTGCACTTGCATAACCGAACAGAAGGGCAGCCCCCCAAGCTCCCACTGGATTCCACCTGCCGAAAATCATTACAGCTAAAGCCACAAAACCTTTTCCATTTGTCATTCCGCGTTCAAAGGAACCTACTGCTTCGAGACTCAAATAAGCTCCGGCCAAACCGGCAATGCCACCTCCCATTATGACGTTTAGATACCGCATGCCAATTACAGAGACACCAACTGTTTCAGCCGCACTCGGATGTTCACCCACCGCTCTGGTCCGAAGGCCCCATTTAGTTCGGAACAAAAGAAACCAAACAGTAGGGATCAGTAAAAGAGTCAAAAAAGTAATTGGTTTATTAGAAAAAAGGACTCTACCTGCGACTGGTATGTCTGCTAGAGGTCCAAGTTTGATAACTTGCGTTTTACCTGAGGGGAGTGTTCTGCCCAAAGAAAAGAAAAAACTGGTAATTCCAATAGCTGCAATATTTATAACTGTTCCCGCGATTATTTGGTCTCCACGTAACCCCACCGATATTCCTGCTAATACGCCCCCCATCATCATTCCAATCGCTATCCCAGCGAAAAGCCCAAGTAAAAGACTGCCAGATGTTGAAGCGACCATAAATCCGCCCCAAGCTGACATAAGCATTTGTCCTTCAATGCCGATGTTTATGACGCCAGATCGTTCGCATAACAGGCCACACATGGCACCTAACACCAATGGAGTTGAGTGTCGAAGAGTGCCTGCTAAGACAGCAGTTGTGTTAGCTTCCTGAAATTCTGCAGTCCATAAAGTAAAAATCACAAGAATTAGAGCAGTTAAAATCCACCAACGCTTACTGAACAACACCTGTTGGATGCTTTTCGACTCTTTCACACTCATGATGAACCCCAAGTGGTGGAAACGGAAAGCTCATTAGCTTCCTTTTGTGATAGGAACCATCTGACAATTATTGGTGTAGCAACAAAAATCAAAATTAGAGCCTGAATAATATCGGTAATTTCGGGCGACACATCAGCTTTGAATTGCATCATGGAGCCTCCAGCTTCCATCGCTCCGATAAGTATTGCTGCTGGTATAACCGCTAGCGGATGAGTTCGAGCCAGGAGCGCTATCGTAATTCCTTCAAATCCTAAGCCGGCGTTAAACCCTGGCTCGTACCTTCCGACCACTCCTTGGGTTTCAATGGCCCCTCCGAGAGCTGCTAAAAGACCACTGATTGCCATAGTCATTATGACTATTTTCTTTACGGAGATTCCTGCATAACGAGCAGCATTCGGATTCAGGCCTACTGACTTTATTTCGAATCCAAAAGTTGTACTGCGCAATAAATACCAGCAGACAAAAGCAATAACTACTGCCAGTAAAAAGCCAGTAGGTATTTCGCCCCATCTAGGTATTTCAGCACTTTCTTCAATGTGAGGGGTTCTTACTATTACGCCTTCTTCTCTCCAGACTTTTGATGCAAGCCAATCGGTCATATTTAATGCAACAAAATTCAACATGATAGTTGTGATTACTTCATGTGCTCCTCTGGTGGATTTAAGAATTCCTGGGATAGCTCCCCAAATAGCACCAGCAAGTGCACCTGCTAAAAGGGCTAGTGGAGTGTGGATTATCCATGGAAGACCGGTAATGCCATATCCCACTGCACCAGCTATAAGAGCTCCAAAAACTAGCTGACCCTGACCACCGATATTGAAGAGTCCAGCTTTGAAAGCGAAAGCTACAGCTAGTCCACCCATTACCAGCGGAGTTGCTTTTTCCAAGGTTCTCCCAATGCTTCTTGAATCACTTAATGATCCGTCAATCAAAGCTTTATATGCATCCACAGGAGAAGAGCCAGAAAGGGCAATAATTATTGCGCCAGTTGCTATGGCAAGGGCTACTGCCAAAATAGGCATGATGAATAAGCGGAAATTACTCATAAGAGAACAAATCATCCATTGATGATCTTTTATTAGCTATTTCTACCCATATTCGGTTTACGACCATGGTTGGCCTTCTTCCTTCTTGCATTTGTTTTCTTTTTACTTGTACGTTTCGACATAACGGCAGACTACCTTATTAGGAAGCAGAGACCTTATCCTTGCCGTAGTCTAATTATTTGAATTTGTATTTTATTAAAGGTTTTCAGATGGAAAGATTTGGATTTGTTGGTTTGCCTAACGCAGGAAAATCTTCACTTTATAACGCTTTAGCAGGTGGTGGCGCTCTTGCAGCGCCTTACGCATTCGCTACCACTGATCCAAATATAGGAGTAGCAAATGTTCCCGATAAAAGACTTTTTCTTTTAGGAGACATGAGCGATTCCAAAAAAATTGTACCGACAACTATCCAGTTCACTGATATTGGAGGGCTAGTTGAAGGCGCAGCAAAAGGAGAGGGTCTAGGTAATCGTTTTTTAGCTGGCATACGTGAAGTTGATGCAATCGTCTTTGTTCTTAGAGCATTTCCAGACCCTGACGTTCCCGGACCCGTAGATCCAGTTGAACATCTAAAGGTAGTCGAAATAGAGCTAGCTCTAGCAGACTTAGAAACCATCCAAAAACAGCTCGTGAAAATCGAAAAGGCGGCAAAAGCAGATAAATCGGCAAATCAGATTCTCGAAGTATCGAAGCATGCCATCAAACAACTCGACCAAGGAGTTCCAATTTACAAGAGTGATCTAACAAATGAAGAAAGAGAAGTTTTAGCAGAGTTCTTCCTTTTGACAGATAAGCCAGTTCTAGCAGTCGTGAACATGGGAGAAGAACAAATGGAAAACGCTAATCATCACCTAGAGCCAGTCAAAGAAGAGTTGCCTGAACAAGAAGTAATAGGCATGTGTGTGCAACTCGAATCAGAAGCTGCTCTGTTGCAACCTGAAGAACAGTCTGAAATGTTAGAAGCTCTTGGATTGGGAGAAGGTGCTTTAACCAAGTTCGTTCGTTCCGCATATCACCTTCTGGGTTTGAGGACATTTTTTACTACTGGCGAAAAAGAAAGTAGAGCATGGACTTTTAGGGAGGGTTCGAGTGCCCCTGAATGCGCGGGTCGAATTCATACCGATTTTCAAAAAGGTTTTATTAGAGCAGAAACAATCGGATGGCAATCACTACTCGAACAGGGTTCCTGGTTAAAGGCTCGAGAATCAGGTCTTGTGAGAAGCGAAGGTAAAGAGTACAAGCCTGAGGATGGAGACGTAATGGAATTTAGATTCAATGTCTGAAGTTGCAGAGGGAGCTCTGTTCATCGTGTCCACTCCCATAGGTAATCTTTCGGACGTATCAAAGCGCGCTATAGAAACTCTCGAAACTGCAGATCTCATCGCCTGTGAAGACACAAGAAGAACAGGCCAACTTTTACAACTGCTTGGCATACAAAAAAAGAAACTGATCAGATTTGATGCACACACTGAATTCAAGAAGAAAAGCAAAATCGTGTCTCAAATAAAAGAGGGTCACAAAGTAGCCTTGGTCACTGATGCAGGAACTCCCGGCATCTCAGATCCGGGCGAGCAACTCATAAGAGAAGTAGTAGATCAAGATTTGAATCTTTCAGTGATTCCAGGAGCCTCAGCTCCTTTGGCAGCTTTAGTCGCAAGCGGATTGCCAATGAAACGATGGGTTATGGAAGGGTTCCTTCCTAGAAAAGGAAAAGAAAGACAAGAGATACTTAAACGTTTAGCGTCAGAAGAAAGAACCATCATTATATTTGAATCCGCAAAACGTTTGCCGGAAACTCTTGTTGACTTATGTCAATCTTTTGAAGAGGAACGAGAAATTGTAGTTGCTCGGGAACTGACAAAGATCCATGAAGAACTTTGGAGAGGTTCTTTAAAGTTGGCAACAGAACACTACACGTCTTCCCCGAAGGGAGAGATAGTTCTTGTCATTGAAGGCTCCTCCCATAAAGCATCTGTCTCTGATGAACAGATCATTAAAGCTCTCCGCAAAGCCAAAGACTCTGGTTTGTCAGCGCGGGATGCATCAAATCAAGTTTCGAGAGATTTAGGAATCTCGCGAGGCAAAGCATACGGACTTTATACAGATTTGGATTAGTCACGGCCTCTAACACAGATTGAGATAGCCTCGCATTAATGAATAACAACGATGAAAGTGCACCAGTTCTGGTCGCGGTCGCATGGCCATATGCATCCGGTTCCCGCCACCTAGGACATTTGGCAGGGGCTTATTTGCCAGCGGATGTATTTGCACGTTTTCAGAGACTCGCAGGTTGCGATGTCTTGATGGTCAGCGGATCCGATGTTCATGGAACTCCAATAACTGTAAGGGCTGACTCTGAAGGAACAACACCAGATGAAATAGTCGATAGGTATCACAAAGAATTTCTAGACAACTGGCAAAAATTAGCAATTAGTTGGGATCTGTACACTTCTACAGGAACGAACAACCATGCAGAAGTAACACACGATATTTTCATGAAGCTTTATGAAAAAGGACATATAGACAAACGTTCTTCAGAACAATTTTTTGATGCAGAAGCAGGGAGGTTCTTGCCGGATCGATACATAGAAGGCGTATGTCCTCACTGTGAATATTCTGAAGCGAGAGGGGATCAGTGTGAGAACTGTGGCAGAACTTTAGACCCTGAAGAGCTCATTAAACCGATTTCAAAAATCAGCGGTAGTGAACCCACGCTAAAGGAAACAGAACATTTCTATCTCAGATTGTCAGATTTCCAAGTCGCACTTTCTGACTGGCTTTCCTCTAGGAAAGGCTGGCGCAATCATGTCTTGAATTTTTCGAAAGGTTGGATCGAAGAGGGACTGCACGACCGTGCAATTACACGCGATCTGGATTGGGGAGTGAGCGTTCCAGTCGCTGGAATAGGAGAAGGTAAAAAAATCTACGTCTGGTTCGAAGCTGTTATCGGTTATCTTTCAGCAGCTAAGGAGTGGGCAAAGAATAAAGGTGTCGAAGATGCTTGGGAAAAGTGGTGGTGTAACCCAAATAGTCGGTCTGTTTACTTTATCGGCAAAGATAACATCCCTTTCCACACCATTATCTGGCCCGCGATGCTTATCGGTTACGGTGATTTGAATTTACCCACTGATGTCCCAGCGAATCAATATGTCACATTTAAGGGAGGTAAGGCTTCTGCCAGCCGAGGAATCGGTCTAACGATTAGCGAAAGTCTCGAAGTTTTTGAAGCGGATTCACTCAGATACGCTTTGGCGGCTTCATTCCCCGAGCAAAGCGACACAGAATTGACAGTTGAAGAAATATGCAGGCGCATCAATGAAGAACTTGTGGCCACATGGGGAAATCTAGTCAACAGAGTGCTATCGATGATCTATAACTCTTGCGAAGCAACAATTCCATCTGGTGAATTAAGAACGGAAGAAGATTTGAAACTGCTTTCTACAATTGATCAAATAATAGAACGCGCCGGTCAAGAGATTGACAATGTCGAATTGAGGTCTGCACTGCAAACTGGAATGTCAGGCGCCGCAGAAATAAACGCCTACTTAAATTCTCTGGAACCATGGAAACTATCGAAGACCGATCCTGAAAGAGCAGCAACTGTACTCGGAACAGCTTTGTCCGCCATCGGAGGTGTACGTGTTTGCTTATCTCCCTATCTACCATTCTCCACTCAGTTGCTTGATGAAATTTTTGGCCCTGTCGACATTTGGCAAAGAAAAGAACCCCAGACTGGAAAAAAGATTGAAAAGCCAAAACCACTTTTTAAGAAAGTGGACATTGACCTATTGGATTTAGATGACTGAATGGTTCGACAATCATTGTCACCTTTATGAAAATGCAGAAGAAGAAATACTTAAAGCGCGTGAATCCTCAGTCGTTGGGTTTATAAATGTTGGTACTGACATAGAAACAAGTCTTGATTCCATAGAAAAAGCGAAAATGTTCTCTGATGTATGGGCAACAGCTGGCGTGCACCCACATGAAGCACAAAAAGGGACAGAAGGCCTTTCAGAATTACTAGTTGATAAAAATGTAGTAGCAGTTGGAGAAGCTGGACTCGACTTCCACTACGACCATTCACCACGAAAAGCCCAGAAAAGAGTTTTTGCAGAACAAATACAAATGGCTAATGAACGAGAGCTTCCTCTGGTGATACATACAAGAGAAGCTTGGGAAGAAACCTTTGAAATTCTTGACTCTGAAGGAGTTCCTGAATATACGGTTTTTCATTGTTTCACAGGCGGAAAAGTTGAATCCATAGAGTGTCTCGATCGAGGTGCATATTTGTCTTTCAGCGGCATTATTACTTTTAAAAAAGCTGAGTCACTAAGAGAAGCAGCGGCACAATGTCCATTGGAAAGGGCGATGATTGAAACTGACTCCCCATTTCTAACGCCTGTTCCATTTAGGGGTAAAAAAAATGAACCAGCCAATGTGGTTTTAGTGGGTAAAGAACTCGCACTTTTGCAAGACAAAAAACCTGAAGAAGTAGCGCAAAAAACAACGCAAAACGCAATGAAATTTTACGGATTGACTCAAAACTAAGATAAGTTGATTTCTTCGAATGCTCGATTTGCGGCTACGAACGTCATGATCCTAGCGTATGTTTAGCTTTTGTTCTGCAGCATCCAAGAGGAGGAAGGGCGCTGGAAACTTATCCCGTTGTTGAGAGATGGAGATTCATTGTGGTGGCTTTAGCCACTATTGCCGCTTTGCCATTATTGATGTTTGAAAACCCTAACTCGACAGGTTCGTTAACGGGTACAGCAGGTGCTGAAACCACAGAAGTGCCATCGCAAACAAGTCTGACAACACCAGAAAGAGAACAGGCAGCTGATCAAACATTGAACGACGGAGTGCTTCATCTAGTTAACCGAGCTGAAAACTGGCACTCATCTCGCATTGCGTGGGATATGACTGAAAGACTTCTTTCTGCGGCTGTTAAATACGAAGCTGAAGCTTTGGAGAAGGCGAGTGAAATTTCAGAAGAGGAATTTTCTAAGAGAGAAAAACAGTTGAAAATTGAGTTCGAAGAATCTGAGAGAATAAGACTATTCGCCGAAGAAGATGCAAGACGTGAAAAGGTTATGTCAACTCCTGGACCAACCACGACGATTGTTGCTACGGACCCTGATCCGAACGGGCCTACGAATGTACAGTGGGAAGCTCTCAGGTACTGTGAGTCAACAGGCAATTATCAAGCAATAAGCCCAACAGGCATGTATAGAGGCGCTTATCAATTTAGCGTCGAGACTTGGAATTGGATCGCAGGTCTCTATCACGAGCATCTAATTGGCGTAGATCCGGCAGATGCTAAACCGAGCGACCAGGATCACATGGCTTCGCATCTCTACGCCCTGAGAGGAAGAGGGCAGTGGCCAGTATGTGGACGATATTTGCCTTAGAGAAAAAGTGACCCTGACACGCACAGAAGCGTTAGCTCTAATCAAAAAACATGGAATCAACCCGAAAAAATCCCTCGGCCAGAATTTTGTTGTAGAACCAAATAGCATCCGTCAGATCGTTGGGATCGCTGAAATAGAACCTAATGATTTTGTTTTAGAAGTCGGACCAGGGCTTGGATCATTGACTCGCTCTTTATTGGAAGCAAGCAAGCATGTGACGGTTATAGAAATCGATGAAACTTTAGTGACGGTTATAAAAGATTCGTTAGAGGGTTATAACGAAAAACTTCAAATCATACACGCTGATGTCATGGACTTAGATTTGGAAAGAGTACTAATTACAAGAAATGAAAATTGGAACCTAGTCGCGAATCTTCCATACAATATTGCTGTTCCATTAATCTGTGAGTTTCTTGAAAAAGTCACGTCTATTTCTAAAATGACCGTGATGGTTCAGCGCGAAGTGGCAGATCGACTAGTTGCAAAAGCAGGTCAAAAAGCTTACGGACTACCCTCCTTGAAAGTTGAATACTATGCAGAAGTGAAAAAGATAGTTGATGTGCCCCCAACCGTTTTTCTTCCAAAGCCGAAAGTCGAGTCTTCTATAGTTCAGATAAAAAGGCGTGAAAATAAAATCACAACAGATACTGACATTCTTTTTGGGTTGGCAAAACAAGCATTCAATCAAAGAAGAAAAATGCTAAGGAAGTCACTAAAAGAAGTTTTAAATTCAGATGATTTTGATGCAGCTGAGGTTGACTCAATGATAAGAGCTGAAGACGTGACTTTGGATAACTGGGTTTCATTGACTCGGCAATTTGTTAATAAACAGGACAAAAGTAAATGATTTCAATTCTTGCGCCGGCCAAACTTACTTTGTCTCTAGAAATAACCGGCGTTCGTTCTGATGGCTACCATTTGCTAAAAGCCGAAATGGTTTCAGTAAGTCTCATGGACAAGTTGGAGATTTCTGAAGGCGAAGGAATATCGGTAACTCATCAATACCCCAATCAACCTTGGAAATTTCCCAACGATAATTCAGTGCCTGAAGATGACAACAATCTCGTGTCTAGTGCTCTGAAACTGCTTAAACGACAAGTCGCAGTTTCTATAAACAAAAAGATCCCCCCAGGTGCAGGCCTAGGAGGAGGTTCATCTGATGCGGCAGCTATCCTACGATGGGCAGGGCACAAAGATTTGATTTCTGCATCAAAAATTGGTGCCGATGTTCCTTTTTGTATTCAAGGCGGAAGGGCTTTAGTCAGCGGGATTGGCGAGAAAGTTAAAAGAGTCAGTCATCTTGAAAAGGACTTTACCCTTTTGATACCACCTTTCTCTTGCTCCACAAAAGCTGTTTTCCAGCACTGGGATAAATTGGGAGGGCCAAAAGGGGACAATGGCAACGACCTTGAACCTGCGGCGGTTGACTTATATCCAGATTTGAGAAAATGGCGAGATTTGCTAGGTGATTCAACAGGAATACGACCGCGCTTAGCCGGAAGTGGGAGCACTTGGTACGTAGAAGGAGCCTTCCCGAAAGAAGGTCTTCATGTTGTGTCTAGTATGCCCAACGAGGAGTTTGACGACTAGCGTCCCCTCATCCTCTGCGCTCTTGTTCTTTTGAGCATTTTTCTATGTTTTTTCTTGCGCATTCTCTTTCTGCGCTTTTTAATTAATGAACCCATGTCGACGATACGTTAACCGCCTTATCAACATTTCCCGACCTTCCTTCAAAAGACGGCGGTACGGTATATGTGTTGGCCGGTAGTTCAATTGGCAGAATGCCTGGTTTTGGACCAGGAGGTTGGAGGTTCGATCCCTCCCCGGCCAGCCAAACAACATAAGGTCTGATTATGGAAAGTAAAAAAACCGATCTGCCCAACCTGAGAGAAATACCTAATGGTGAAAAAGTTCAAGGCACTTTTTCAGATAGAGAAATGCAGAATCGTCTTGACTCGTTAAGAACAGTTATGAGTAACTCAGGATTAGATTCTGTCTTATTTACTTCAATCCATAACATCAACTATTACAGTGACTTTTTGTACTGCTCGTTCGGCCGCCCTTACGGTCTCGTAGTCACTGAGGACAAGGCGACCACGATCTCAGCAAACATAGATGCGGGACAGCCTTTCAGAAGGACTTACGGAGAAAATCTTGTTTATACAGACTGGGAAAGAGACAACTATATAAAAGCAGTAAAGCAGCTACTTGGAAAATCTAAAAAAATCGGCCTTGAGTTTGATCACATCAATTTGAATCTCATACAAAAAATTAAAGACTCATTCCCGGAGTCTGACGTGGAGGACATCTCTCAAGATTGTATGAAACTACGCATGATCAAATCATCCGAGGAGATCGCGATAATCAGAGAGGGAGCCAGAATAGCTGATATCGGAGGTGCTGCCTGTATAGAAGCCATCTCTGAAGGGGTTCCCGAGTATCAGGTAGCTCTTCATTCAACTAAGACGATGATTCAGGAAATAGCAAGAACATTTCCCCATTTAGAGCTCATGGACACATGGACATGGTTTCAATCGGGAATCAACACGGACGGAGCACATAATCCTGTTACGTCCCGTGAAATTAAAAAAGGTGACATACTCAGTCTGAATTGTTTTCCGATGATTTCTGGTTACTACACAGCCTTAGAGAGAACTTTGTTTTACAAAGAGCTTTCACTCGAAAATCAACGCCTTTGGGAGATCAATTGCCAAGTGCATGACGCAGGAAAAGCCCTGTTAAAACCAGGAGCCGTTTGTGGCGACATTGCAAAACAATTAAACGAAATATATTCAGAACATGACCTACTGAAGTACAGAACTTTTGGCTATGGTCATTCTTTTGGGGTGTTGTCACATTATTTCGGCAGAGAAGCGGGACTGGAACTTCGAGAAGATATCTCAACAGTTATTGAGCCGAA
>CEVZ01017610.1_pt1 | contig 23565 bp, 20 predicted proteins | sample 361371 | NCBI WGS metagenome assembly CEVZ01 (sample SAMEA2620217, study PRJEB7988) | marine metagenome | isolation source: saline water (ENVO:00002010), including
ATGATGGGTCTAGGACTGGGTGAGATTTCTTATCAAAATGCTCTTTCATGGGCGAAGGAAAGGAGACAGGGGAGGGATCTAACAGGAATTCGTGACCCAAACGAATCTGCCGACCCTATACTTGTTCATCCAGATGTAAGAAGGATGCTTCTCGAAGCCAAAGTGAACAATGAGGGCTGTCGCGCTCTAGCAACATGGACGGGGATTCTTCTCGATCAGATGAATAGTGATGATCCAGATGTCTCAGAGCCAGCAAAGGGACTAGTCGCGCTCTTCACTCCGATTGCTAAGGCCCATTTCACAGATCTGGGATGTCAGACAGCGGATACTTGCATGCAGGTAATGGGAGGGGCAGGGTACTGTTCCGAGTATGGCGTTGAGCAGTTCTATCGTGACGTCAGAATTTCTAAGATTTGGGAGGGAACAAATGGGATCCAAGCTCTCGATTTAGCTGGTAGGAAAATCACCCAAGACTTCGGAAAGAACCTCCGCTATCTTATGTGGCCTCTTTGCGAGTTTATCGAGAAAAACAAAGAAGATTCTGATATGGATGAATTCAACAAACCACTCTATCAGGGAGTGAAGGGGTTACAGCAACTCACACTACTGATGGTTTCTCAAGGGTCCACAAACCCACTCTTCCTAGCTTCTGGGGCTACGGATTACTGTAGGTACTTTGGGAACGTGCTACTTGCGTATATGTGGGCAAAGATGGCTAAAGTCTCCCTAGCGAGAAGGGGGGAAACATTCTACGATTCCAAACTAGCCAGTGCCCGATTCTTCTTTTCTAGAATATTTCCCGAGACAACAAGTCTTGCTGCAAAAATACAATCTGGCCAGGCCCCCCTAATGGAATTCACAGAGGCGATGCTTTGATTTCCGAGAGGAATCTGGAAAACTCCAGCCTCATAAAGGGGAACTCCTCATCGTACCAATCGACTCCATCTAGGATCACTCCCTCAATTCCGAGCTTCCTTCTCGCAGTAATTCTTTGCGAGATTCTTGCCTTCATCTTCATCCCACAGGCTTCTTCGTATGGAATATTTTGGCTTTTTATCGGTTTAACGGTCCCGTTCTTGGCTTGGTTCTTGGTCTATTGGAGAGTCTACCAGTCGGTTTTCGTAACAAAGAAGGCGGATCCAGTTCCTCAACTAGATGCTAGATGGGCGCCTTTCAAGTTCAATGGATGGGGAAACGAGCCACTTACAGCATACATGATGGAGTCAGAAGAGGAAAGTGAGGACCTTCTTCTATACCTCCATGGATACAACTCTAGAATGTTCAAGGGCGAATCAAGAGCAACACATCTTCAAAGCCTTGGAATTAACATAGTCAGCCTTGATCAGAGGGGCTTCGGAGATCAAGGAAAAAGAAAGGATTGGACACTTCTTAAGGTTCTGACTGACATCGAGGGGCTCCTCATATCCGTTCCCGAAGTCTTTCGGTTTACCCCAACTAGGCTTTGGATTTACGGCCATTCCATGGGTGGTCTTCTGACCATACGACTTTCCTCGCACCCTTCAGGGTGGTGGGCCGAATCACTTAGAGGCATAATCCTGGAATCTCCGGTTGCATCATTTCCTAAGATAATAGACAAATTGCTTCCCGGAAGAGCAGTCATGGCAAAACCATGGGTAAGGCACATCCTTAGAAGAGAACACGAGAGAATCCATCCTGATCTGAGCATAAGATACGCTAATGCTCAGCTTCCATATTGTGGAATTCCTAACGTCCCTACTCTCGTCATTCAGTCTGAAAACGATGAGGTGCTCGGAAAAGATCACTTTGATCTGATTAGATTGCACCTCTTGGAAAACTCTGAGATTCACGTGATTGATATGCCCCACTCATCACAATTCGACTTTGATGAGAGGAGAGAGGTCGTCGAGAAATGGATGAGATCGCAACTTCTCGAAGTCTGAAAGTATGAGGTGATGTAATAGAAGAGTCCAGAGAGAGGATGATGGAGATTTTCAATCGTTCTATGGAATCCAATGAACCTCTATTGTGGTTCGAGCAACTTTACAGTGAATCAGAAAGAGACAGAGAGATGATTCCATGGGACTGGAGGGAACCACATCCATTTGTAGTGGAATGGGCCAGGGAGAATAGGCCGGGTGGCAACGCTCTCGTTGTTGGATGCGGACTTGGCGAGGATGCAGCCTTCCTGAGCTCTTTGGGTTGGGACGTAACTGCGTTCGACATTTCTGAAACAGCAGTGGCTTGGGCCAAGCAAATCCACAATGATTCGAAAGTAGACTGGGAGGTCGCCGATCTGCTTGATCTACGCGATTCTTGGAAGGGTAACTTTGACTTGGTTCTGGAAGTTCACATCCTCCAAGCAATCCCGAAGGAAATTTGCGAAGCGGCCTCCAAAAGACTAGCTCCACTAGTCTCGGAATCCGGATTTCTGGTTTGCATTGGTAGAATTTCTGGATCCCAAGAAGACCCAGAGGGCCCCCCATGGCCACTTTCAATTGAGGAAATTGAAAACATTGGGAAGGACCTCGAGAAAGTAGAGCTTCACACTTCGATTATCCCCGGCAAGGAATCAAACAGATACAGAGCAGTTTGGAAAAAAACCAGCCAAATCTAAGTCGAGACCTTTCCTCCAGGGGCTGTGGAGATAGCTCGGACGATAGTAATACTATCTCACCCAATAGCTGCAATTTACATAATTTGGCTTTTCTTTGGACAGAGGAATTGGAGGAAAGAGGCCAACAATCTCAGAGGAGAGGAAAGACTCTCTGGAGTGAGAAACCACGAGAAAAGCGGTGATAGAATTACAATTGCAAGCATACTTGTGGTAGCCCTTGCATTCATTTCTAATGCTGCAAGGGGGGTTATGGACAATGGGGATATGACCGCATTTATTGTTCCAGGCCACTTTCACGGATGGTCCGGGGTAATCGGTATTTTTCTGATGATTTACTTATGGAGACTAGGTAGGATGACAAAAAAAGCCAGAGAATCGGGTGAGAAATTCTCCAGAATAAAGACATCCCACGGAAAGCTCAGTGACCTCATGGCGGTCCTAGTTGCGATTCACGCCTTCTTGGGGTTCCTGTATTTGTTGACAATTATCAACTAGCTTCTTTCTGACCACATTTCCTGCCAAACTTCGACATTCCGTTGGACATCCTCTTCTGAAACCTCCCTATCCTCTACCCCTTTGGGGCCCAGTGGTTTTATTCTGCAACCACAAGCATTCGCATGGCCGCCCCCATCCGGGTCAAATCGCGTAGCTAGGAGTGTCAAGTCGAAGATCCCCCCTTCCAAATGAAGGAAAGAATTAGTGTAGAAGGAAGCAGATACTGGATAGCTCCCCTCATCTCCGAACGATGCGCCAATATCTCCGTGAATTATTACGCAGGCATCACATTCATCCCCGGCCATTGCAGTAACATGGTATCCATTTGATCGCATTCCAAGGCCATCAAGCCTAACTAACGCCAACCTGTCATTCAACGCCATCCTATCTCTGATCGCAGCAGTCAAGCTCTCCATGTGGTTCTGCTTTTCTTTTACTAGAATTGAAATTTTAGGATCAGAAAGAATATCCTCTATGGATGCCCCATTTTGTATAAACTCCAGAACTCGCATTGCTGTGTCCTCTCCAGAATCTATCACCCGACTAAGCAACAATGTTGGAATATCGGAGAGGTATTCTTCCCTAGAAATCCCTCCTCCGTCTAGTTTGTCTACCCAGAAAAGGAGATCATACAGGTCCGATAGATCCACCGCCTCCGAAAAAACCTCGAATGCAATTCTAGCTGCAGAAGGAGAATCCCTCCAAACAACTATGCTATCTTTAGAACCAATTCCATCGGGCTTGTTTGACTGGTGATGATCAATACTCAGGCCACATTCAGGATGCATTGGAAGGTCACATATTGCAGTTGTGCAATCTATAAACTCATCAAGAAGCCCCGCTCTCAACTCCCCAGGATGACCAAAAACGACCTCTGCATCCGGCCAATATCTCCGTAGAATGGCCCCTGTAACCACTCCATCTAAGTCACTGTCAGTGACAATCCGGCGGATTTCAAGATCCAATGGGCTAGGCACCATTGACTCAGGGCACGAAACCCACCCAATTGTGGTTTCGCTTCAAATAATCAGGGGCACGGAAGGTTTTCATCCTCGCCCCATAAAGCTGGGTTATGCCCCGAAAAGCGGGGGTTCTCGAGACCTCTTGCGGCTTCATTTTAATCAACTTTGACAGCGTACTTCTGCTTCAATACCCCCAAGGACACTGGAGCTTTCCTAAAGGGCACGTCGAAGAAGGGGACTCTGATCACCACTCGACAGCAGTGAGGGAGTTGACTGAGGAAACAGGAATTTCTCAAGTGAGTATTTTCGATGGCTGGAGCAAGAGGACAGAGTACACGTTTTCGAAGAGGGGAGTAGAAACTCCAAAACAGGTATATTGGTATCTTGCCGAGACTGACGAACTGGAAGTATCTCTCTCCCATGAGCATACAAACTATCTATGGCTCCAAGTCGACGAAGCCGAGGATCAGATTACTTTCGAGCAGGAGAAGGAATTGCTAAGATTAGCTAGAAATCACCTAAGATCCATTGGAAAGATCTCCTAGATTATTTTCTTTTACCCAGAGGCGTCCATAGCGACTCTTCTTCACCAGTGTTCTTTGCTATCCATCTTGCCATCACAAATAGCCAGTCCGAGATTCTATTTAGGTAGCATATGACTTCACTCCTGACAGACCCCTCGCCTTCACTTTCTCTAAGGATGCAAGCCTCTCTCTCTGCCCTTCTTGCTACGGTTCTTGATACATGAAGGAAAGCCACCGGAGCACTTCCGGTTGGTAAAATAAAAGACTCCAAGGGGTCCAATTCCTCTAACCACAGATCCATCTCTCCGATTAGCCGATCACATTCCTCCATTCCTATGAGTACCATCTGCTCCGGAAGCATTTCTGGTTCACAAGCACACTCTCCTCCTATGTCGAATAGCTCATTCTGCACCCTCTGCAACGCCTCCTCTGCATCGTCAGGTCGGTGGAACCTTGTTACTCCAGGCATTCTTGACATCTCCATTCTCACAACTCCAATCTGTGAGTTTAGCTCGTCAATGGTTCCAAATAATCCGACTCTTATGCTTTCCTTGCCAACTCTTGAGCCATCGAGCAGAGAGGTCTCACCACCATCTCCGCCCCCAGTATGGACCCTGTTAATTCGGACCATGGCCTTCCGAGGGGACTCTCGCTTTCAATCGTACTCAACCGAGGGGCTAGAATTCTGCAAACCTACCTCAATAGCCTCTGTCCAAGAAGAGTCTATCGAACCCCATCCTCCTAACTTCTCTAGCTCTGCTAGATTCAACCTCTCCTCCTCAGAATTCCCTAGATGTTTGTGAATCATTACAAGTGCTGCATGACTCATGGAGTTTATCCATTCCTCTTGCATATCCCATGATTTCTCGAAGTGCGATATTGCCCCCCTAGGACCAATTAGCAACCCTCTGTGAATCTGCCTCAAACCAGACTTCGACCAAGCGATTCCCGGAACACCAATCACTAGACCACGGAATGCCAAGTACAACTCTGTGACCACCATGATACTGGCTAGAATAAATGAGCCAATTTGTTCGGGCTGTCCGGCGTAATCCCACCTTGAAGAAAGCAATGAGATCCCACCTAGACAGAACAGAATTCCTCCCAAAGGAGCTACAATTACATCAGTCTTTGAGATGCTCATACTTACAATGCCCGACACAACGAATAGACCTCCGAGGAACACCGATAAAACAGCAGGAAAATCACCTTCCACCTCCCTGGGACTTGTACTTGCAATCCAGAGAATCAGAGCAGAGAGCAGTAGTACTGCAGAGAACAACCCCCCCTTCTCAGGAAATGGTTGCAGACGGCTTAGGTAGTAGCTGAAAATACCTAGAACCGCAAATAGAATAACCCAGAAAATCATGCTATCCCTCCATCGAGCTTCCCCAGCCGGCCTTCCAGAACTCTTCATCGTCCAACGCTTTCTTCCAATCTGAGCCATCAGCATCCAACAGCAACTTTGCCCTCCTCTCTAGGCCGTTAAGCTGGGAATCATCCAACTCTCCTTCTGAATGAGATTTCCTCCAGTCGACCTGAATTCCTTTCACTCCATCCTGGCCAGCTTCTCTGTCATCGAAGTACCTCTCACATACTTCCCTAAGGTCCTGAATCCACATCTTCGTGCTCCTTACATGAGGATCGTTTTCGAAGCTATCACTCCTCCTCTTGAAGGGCCACCATCCCATGCTATCGACCAGTCGCAATCGCGAAACGTCTTGATGGTTTGTGAACCACTAAGTGTTAGCATCTTCGCGAATTGACGTGGGACGCATAGTTGTTCACCTTGATTCTAAGCCAAAGGAAAAATCAATCGCGTCAATAATTAGCGATTTTGAGGATAGAGTCCGATCTAGGGGAATCAGCATCCATACCCATGGGAACACGAAGGACTCGGGAGAATACGAATCAGAGCTCTCTAGACTATCTGGAGAAATAGTCATCTTAGACCCCGAGGGGGACTTGATGTCTAGCGAACAATTCGCATCATGGGTAAAATCCACACAGCTCAGGGGGGAAACAACCCATTTTGCCGTGGGGCCACATGAGGGCTTCTCCCGTGAATTCAAGGATTCAGCAAACTCATCTTTTTCACTATCTCGACTTACGATGACGCACGAGATGTCGGCCGCCGTTCTACTAGAGCAATTGTACAGGGCCACTGAGATCAATCGAGGATCTCAGTACCACCGAGTGTGACATTCAGAAATGATACATCAGAGTCTCAGTGATACCTATCAAACTTTGATGGGCATTCCATTCATAAGCGAGAAGAATCGTCGACAGGACTCAGGCAGAGGAGATGATAAGGTGGAACGTATAGAACAAATCAAGAGAAACAGGAAAATTCTGTCTGCAGTTTCAATGATTTGTATTATGATTCTCAGCACCCAACTAATGACAACCCAGGATTCAGATGAAGAGGTGGAGAAGCAGGCTCCTTCAGAACTACCAATGAGGACTGAAATCCACCAGCAGCCACTCACATCCGGACCAATTCAAGGAGAGAATCAAAACCAACCAGCTTCTACAAATCTCTTCCAAGAGGCAGCATTCTGGGACCCTTTCTATAATGACCCTGCAGCGATCTACGGCAAGGTTTCAGATAGATCCGCACTAGCACTAGATCCAAGTTACGGGTTTTTCCTCGAGGAGACAAATACTGATGACCACGACAACGACGGAATTGACGATCTAAACGACCTCGACGACGACAACGACGGTATTAACGACCTCATTGAGATGTTCGATGGGTGCTACGGCACCGATCCATTTGACCATGACAACGACGGAATATCCGATGAGTTCGACTGGGACGACGACAACGATGGAATTCTAGAAGGCCCCATCGACTACACCCAAGGAGCAGATCCCTGGAACGTTTCTTCAGACCGACATGTCGATCCATCGACTATCCATCCTTGGACTGGACAGGCAGTCGGTTTCAATTACATTGTAGATCAGAATCCAATGGACCACGACAACGATGGAATTCCGGATGAGGATATTGACGGCTCCGGAAGGGGGTCTTACGATGAAGATGACGATAATGACGGCAGAATCGACCAGTTCACCTGGCCGTGCGACTTCGACTCGGACGGCATCCAGGACTACTTTGACTGGGACGATGACAATGACCTTGTCTGGGACATCTTGGACATCCACCCCTGGGATCCCGACCAGTCATCACTGATATGCTTCGACCCAGACATTCTCTGTGACGGTTGGCAGATCTGGGAACCACAGGACTACGCAGTGTACGTTGATGGCCTCGACTACGTTGCCCTCCATGCACTTGAGCACCCAAGGGAGCAGGCATTCACGGAAATCGTCGACGGCGACCTTGACGGTGACGGAATCCCGAACTTCCTAGACCCAGACAACGACAACGATGGGTCACCCGACTCTGCTGACACGGATGACGACAACGATGGCTTGGCAGACATGTACGACGTCGACGACGATAATGACGGAATTCCCGACGAATGCATGCAGCTAGATACCAACGGCGATGGCCAGGGCGACTACCCCCTATCTGCATTCAATGGTACAGTGGTCGCCATTCAGACCCCGGGCAGGGACTGTGAAATCGACTACGATGGGGACTTGGATGACGATCGCTTCAGGGCGATAGATCAGGATTACGACCTTGTCTGGGACTGGGTGGACCCTGACATGGGGGGAGTGCCCTTCCCAGATAACCCCTCATCTTGGACCACCCAGGGGTTTGACGAGCCTTGGGATCTGGACAACGACGGCCTGCCGAACGAGGAAGACCCATTCCCCCTTAACAGCACCCTAGAAGTGTCTTCCTGGGACTGTGCTACTCTCGAAAACCCGAACCCACAGAACCCGAGCGACAATTGTCTACTTTGGAGGAAATCTTACACAGGATTCAACGATTGGGACGGGGACGGAGTTAACAATTGGGTCGACGTCGACGACGACAACGATGGAATTCTTGACTGGATGGACATAGATCCAGACTGCGACCTTGACAATGACGGATACCTCCATGAGCTGAATGGGTCGATGTTCAGGGATGACGGGCCAAACGACATAGACACAGATGTGGATGGAGACGGGCTTCCAAACGACCAGGACTGGGACGACGACAACGACGGCATTAGCGACTTCTACGATCCAGATGATGGAAACTGCGGGGTCGTGGACATCGACAATACAGATGGCTTCTGGGGTAATAGCTGGCCTCAGAGTGACGGTGATGCCATAGACGGAAGCGAAGACAGCGATGTCTATGCTGGATTCGACCATTACTATTGGAACATAACCTGGGGATTCAACCCACTGAACTCCGATAACGGATTCATGCTTGACTACAACGGATACGACGAAACCCCAATCATCCCTGTCTCGGGGATGGTTCCGGAGATGTACTGGTTCCTCATGATGAAGTGGAGCCCATACAATGGAGACAACTTCTTCGACATAGATGCCGATGGAGACTCCCTGGTCAACGGCATCGACGTGGACCAGGACGGTGACGGACTTCCCGATTGGTGGGACCAGGACGAGGGTAACGACGGGGTATTGGACGTCAACGACGTAAGAATGGGCGGTTCTTTGGACCGCAACTCGTGCGGCACCATCCTCTTCTCACCAACTCAAGAGCGGTTTTGCGGCCTCCAGTATGCCGTTCTCTTCAAGGTCCCTCTTCTGACGCCAACCCAATCCGGCGGAGCCACTTTCTCGGTCCCATACAGCACTCGCCCGGACCAAGAATGGCATGATGGAGCGTACGACGGAAACAATCACCCCCAGGGCCAATATAGCTGTGAAAACAACTGCTTCTGGTTCACTTTCGACCCACAAAGCAATCCATCCCCATCCGTGGCGGTTACCTACAATCAGATGAGGAACAATAGGGACCTCTGGATTGCTTATGTAGGAATTGGCCACAACGGAACCGGACTCTTCCCATGGACTGCCGATCCCAACAACAACTTCTTCCCTGATGAGATTGGAGACCTTCTCCAGAACGATGTTGACCCGGACATAGACTGCGGCCAGCCATTACTAGACGGTACAGGCTCGCCGATATGGACTCCGGATTGCATGTACAACAACACCAATGACTTGGATGACGACTGGGACATAGTTTACGACCACTTCGACGTAGACGACGACAACGACGGAGTCTGGGACTTTTTTGAGGTGGACTCTAACGACGACCTCGACGATGACTCAAATGTCGATGAGCCATACTACTTCACCGGAAGCAATTGCGCCGACAATGACGATGATGGCTTAGACACTGACCCGGACTTGGACGGGATATACCAGGCAGTCTGGGACAAGGGAGTTCTCGGGCAAGCTCTACTATTCCCCGAATACTATGACGTTGACAACGACAACGACGGAGTTCCCGATGGAGAGGACCCAGACGATGACAACAATGGGTTGCTCGACGGTCCCCAGTCAGAATTCCCCGGTTGCTTCACTGGAGAGGAACAGAGCACATGGGACCACGACAACGATGGAATCGTGAACTGGGCCGATGACGACTGGGACGGCGACGGGATCCCCAACTCTCTGGAGCTCCAGAACTTCGTAGACCAGAATGGAACAGCAGACCCATTCGACGACTCATGCTGCCTAAACTTCCCCATAGCCCCTTGGGACCACGACAACGATGGAATCAGGGACGATATCGACGAAGACGATGACTATGACGGAATGAAGGACGAGGACGAAGTCATGCTTTGGCCATCTCGATTTGGTTTGCAATCGACCAACCCATGGGATCATGACGACTTCGGTGGCGGTGTTGGTTTGGCCGATCCAACGAACAACACAACTGGGCCAGACTACTACGACATAGATGACGACAACGATGGAAGGGCCGATACTGACTGGAACTCTCCTTCAGTAGGGAACTGGTCCACTCCGTCAAACAAGACCGAGGAATCTTCGGGTTGGAGCTCTGACTGGGACTCCAACAACGACGGGGTTCTGGACAACGACGACAAGCTCCCAACAAAGATTACCCTGTCTACGGAATCGGTTCTATGGTTGGACGACACAAGGCCCGCCATCTTCAATGGGACGGTTTTCTGGCTTGGAGATACGGGATTCGTCCCTGCCCCGGAACTTCCCGTACAGGTCCATATCAGATACATAGAAAACGAGACTTCGGTAATTGAAACAATAGACGTACTTACCGATGCCGACGGAGAATATGTAGTAGGGCAGTTCCTCTTCCCAGAGGACATTCAAGTCGGGCCCAACACAACCTACGAAGTATACGCGGAGGTCACAGAGATGTTCGTCCACGACTATAGCTCTACCCTGGAGGATAAAGACGGAGACGGCATAGAAGAATCTGGAGTACCAGTAGAGGTCAGAGCCAACACCACCATTGGATATGTCTCAGGGGAGAGGTTCAGAGCCGATGAGCAGCCGCTAAAGCTCGACTTCAAGGTCCACTATTCTGCCGATTACAATCGTGGGATATTCGACAACAGACTCGCCCACGCCCCTGTGTCATTCACCGTAAGTGACCCCGGGACTCTATTCGGTAACATCACACACCCAACCGTCTACGACGGATACGGAAACCAGGGCTACAGAGCAGACTCGGGTGGATGGGTTTCCTTGGCCTACAACCAGACCCTTGACCGTTGGGAACAGGTTCAGTGGAATTCTCTTCTCGACAATGGCCTAGGATTGCCCAAGGGCGGCTACGAGGAGATTGTTTGGAATCCATGCCACATCGGAAATGGCGAACCGAAGGGATCCCACTCGTCCCAAGGCGCCTACGAGTACAAGAACACGTCTCTGCCGGCCGATGACTATAGCTTCGTGGGCTTCTCTAGGCCTGATCTGGGTGGCTGCAACGATGACCCTTATGAGTGGCCTTGGGCCCATCTGGAGGGTTCCAAGACGGACACCTTCTACATCCGCTCAATGCATAGAATGTACATCGAGGCCGACCTGTTCGTGTCCTCTTTCAGGCCAGTATACTTCTGGGACGGAACCCAATTCACCGGCTCTTCGTTCGGTGCGTGGAGGGCCCTGTTCCATGGGCCTTCTCTTGACAATGCAGGGATTTCCTTCCCCGATGCAAGCATCGGGAAGCCTTACCCAATACTTTGGGATGGAACGCCTTCCGGTCTTGACGAGATTGCAGGTGGGGCCCTCTCTCCTTTCCTGTCCTCTAATGGCACGCACTGGACAGTCAAATTGCAGAACGGGGCAGACTTCGACTCGCCCCCATGCGGTCCCGTGGACCCCTTGCTCCCGGACAGCGAAATCAGATGCGAGATCGTACCTGAGATGTTCACCGGAGAGGAGCTAAGGGTGGTGGGTAACGTTTGGAACAGGACATTCACCCCTTGGACCCAGAACGCAGTGGTCCTTCAGCTGGATTTCGACCGTAACGGGATGTTCGTCGGCTCAACCGAGACTCAGCACAGCAAGCCTCCTGAGATGAAGGACGGCCTAGCTAGGTTCGACTACAACTTCTCTTGGTACTCTAGGTACTCAGCAGGAACTTATGGATTGAGAGCTGACTTCAGCCAGACGGACTACTACTTCACTGGCCAGCAAGAGCAGGTTCTAGCAGCAACCGGAGCATATGGGAACGTCACTGTGATTGGTACTACGGAATTCGAGCTCACCCAACTGCCACGCCTCCACAGGGGACAGAACACATCAATAGAGCCCAGGCTGGTGGATAACGCAGGCCTGCCAATCCGAGAGGTACCGGTAAACTGGACATGGTCAGAAGACCTGTCTAGCGGAGTCTCTATCACGGACAACAACGGATACTTCAGAGTCAACCTAACGGAAATCGATACCTTGGGCAACTTCACACTCGGCTTCACATATCTGGGCGACAGCCTCAGACAGGGCAACTCCGCAGACATGAGCCTGTGGGTCGTTTCCAGGACGTTCGTAAACGTCCAGAGCACCAGCCCAAACGTCAGGTCAAACGGCGACCTTTGGGAATTCACCGCCGTGGTTACGGACGATAACAAGACCCCATTCGAGAAGGACGGGGGACAGGTCCTGAATAGCTGCGCAGGAGATATGCAGAACCCCGACGGGTATGACTTGGGAGGAAACGTCACCGTCATTTTCGAAGGAATAGACTTCGAGGATAGGACACACCGGCAGATCGTTTCTGTGGAATGCCCTGCTTCAGGGTCGATTAGCTATGGCAGGATTCTCGATCCCCAGCTACTAAAGGACGACCCGTTTTCATTCCTACCGGATGGATTCGGGCCCGTTAACGTAATTCTCAGATTCGAAGAGAACCTCCCTCATGAGGGATGCGAGCCCCTCGATGCTGGAATGTTGTCGACCTCAGGTGCATGGGACCCCTGCGTCACGATCCAGAACAGCGACCACTTCCGAAAGGTCCTGCAGTACCAGGTCGATGGATTCAGCCTAATCGGAAACACGGATCTAGACGTCGACCAGCAGATCGTCTACACGTCCGAGATCGATCCAAACACCGGGAAGGTACTGGAGAAACCTATGATCGTAACCGGACAACTCACCGACGAATTAGGCGGCTACCTCTCTGATAGGCTAATTCGCGTTAGCTTCGAGATGGGGTCGATGATTTTCGATCCAGCCGACAACAGGATGAAATTCAGAGCAGGAGACAATGGAATCGAGGCATGCATACCGGGCTCCACTAACGAGAGCGGCTTCTTCGAAATCAACTGCCCACTAACTGGGGTGGATGCGGGTACGGCCAAGGTAACAGTGGAGTACAACGCTTGGGACCCATTGAACAACGACAGATACAGGTACAAGAACAAAACCCAACCGATGTTCTTCCCTGTATTCTCAAACTCAACCATAGAGGTCTCGGAGGTCGGCCCATTCAGGTCAGACTACCTCACATACGCATTCCCAAACGGCTCCGTGTTCGACATCCTGTACCTGAAGGAATCATTCCACATCAATGCCAAGCTTTCCCAATCAAATGGCAAGCCGGTAGGAGGAAAATGCGTGAACATCTACTTGGACCCAGAGATCAACACCAGGCCAATAGCAACAGCGTTCACCACAGACGGTACGGGGGAGTTCCAGTGGTACTCGGCAGACCCCGAAGACAACCCTAGCAGGAGGGGGGTCGAGCCAAGCGGAAACAATCTGGAGGGCTTCAGGACCATCAGGGTTTCCTACGAGCCCGACAAATACATCCCAGGGGGATGCGACTATGAGCAACTGGAGCCCAATCCAGTGCTCAACAGCTCCCACATGGACGTAGAAGTCCTAGTAAGGAGCAGGGTCGACATTCTGCTGAAGGAGCACTGGTCTAGGCCGTCAGGTTACCTGACCAAGGAGATGTCAGACGACCCGGAGCAGTACATGATCGCAGGAGAGGTCGCTATACTGAGGGACAGGTTGGCCCTAACAGTCGAAGGCCAGAGGGTAGAATTCCACAGGCAGTTCTGGAATGGGTCCGGATGGCAAACAGAGAGGGTTGAGATACTGATCACAAACGAGAGGGGGTCGGCTAACTTCTCCTTCGAATACACGGGCGAGGAAGTTCCCGGCCATCCAGAGTGGTCTGCTGTTGATGGAAAATGGAGGGTCCTGGTGCACTTCGAGTCGGCCGACGAGAACTCCCCATACTTCGTCGAGCAGTGGCTAAACAGCACTCCTGTGATCGAAATGTCGACAGACTTGGAGGGATCGAAGTCCGGACTTTGGTCTACTCAGGTGATCCTTCTAGTCGGCATATCGCTATCTTCAGTGGTTCTGGTAGGTGCGGTGATGTACAACAGCTACAGAGAAAGGAGAAAGATACAGGTGCTAAGGGGGATCCTAACCGACGCACTCCTCTCTCTCAGAGCCTCTAACAACTACATTGAAGCTATATTCTCATGCTACAAGGACCTCATCAAGTACTTCAGGATGAGAGGGGCCATGAAGAAGGTCTTCGAGACAACCAGGGAGTTCGAGGACGTAATCAACAACATGCTAGGGGGGGTGGTGCCGCCCGAGGAGCTTGACATGTTCTTCTCGATTTTCGAGGAGGCTAGGTACTCGGATCACGAGATCGGATCGGAGGAGAGGGACAGAGCCATCCAGATTTTCCAGTCTATGATTGGGAGGATGAACAGGTCCCTTGGTGACAGCATGCTGACAAGGACCTCAGCAAGCGAGTCTTCCCTATACGGGCCGTCCGTAAAGGCAGGCCAGTTCGTTGATGCAGATGGCAACGTCAGGTTCGCCGGTGTCGACGACTCCATAGAGGACGAGGGCTTCAGGATCTGAGACAGCTACCAAATCCTGCCCCTTCGAGCGCCCCTACGGGGCGCCCGCAGGATTCATAACACGGACTTGGGTGGCCGCGCTACCTAGCCATGGGGGCGCAAGCAATGAGTAGGCCAGAAAGAAAGACCAATGCCGCCCTAGTCTCGCTTATCGGGGACCTGAAGGACCACAGCCGATCAACCGGCTCGGCAATTTGGAGGGACACCGCTTCAAGGCTAGAGACAAGCAGGAAGAACTGGGCAGAGCCGAACCTTAGCCACATATCAAGGAACTCCGGCAAGAAGGAGACCGTACTTGTGCCAGGGAAGGTCCTGGGGAGCGGCCAGATAAGCGGAGGGCAGACAGTAGCAGCCTTCAGCTTCAGCGACGGAGCCAGGACAAAGATCGAGGAATCAGGTGGCAGAACACTCAGCATTAGGGAGCTAATGGAGGAGAATCCAAACGGGAAGGGGGTGAGAATCCTTGTCTGAAACAACAATGGTGTACGATGCAACTGACAAGATCCTAGGACGTCTCGCTAGCCAGGTAGCTAAGGAGATGATCTCTGCAAGGAAGTCAGGGAGGCAGCAGAGAGTGATCATTATCAACGCCGAGGGTGCAATTGTGTCTGGCCCCAGATCGAAGGTGTTCAGCGACTACAGGGCAAAGTACAAACTTAACCACGCTAGGAAGGGCCCTTTCTTCCCCAGAATGCCTGACAAGATAATCAAGAGAACCGTCAGAGGCATGCTTCCGTACCAGAAGAACAGCAGTGGCAGGGAGGCCCTCAGGGATCTGAGGGTAATGATCGGCTCGCCATCCAACCTTTCTGGGGAAGATCTGCCAGAGGGTCACCAGTGGGGTGAGACGGGTGGTATCGAGCGCGATACACCTAACAAGTTCGTAAGATTGGGGGACATCAGCTCCCACCTAGGTGTGGATGCTTCTAGATGGAGAGGTGAGTGACTTGGCTAAGAAGAAGGGTCCTAAGATCGTGAACACGAGCGGAAAGAGGAAGACCGCAGTAGCAAGGGCCACACTCAAGCCAGGAAAGGGCCGGGTAAGGGTCAATGGAAGCCCAATCCACATCATGGAACCCGAGCTGGCACGAAGGAAGGCATTGGAGCCACTCAGGATAGCAGAGGCCATGAACAGAATCGACAGAGTGGACATCTCAGTAGACGTAAGGGGAGGAGGCCAGATGGGACAGGTAGATGCAATCAGGACGGCAATCGCCCGAGGGCTGGTGAAGTTCAATGATGGCGCCGAGGGAGACGATGAGGAACTGAGGGACGAGTTCATAAGGTTCGAGAGGAAGATTCTCGTCAACGACCCGCGAAGGAAGGAACCCAAGCATCAAATGGGAAGAGGCGCTCGAAAGAAGTGGCAGAAGTCGTACAGGTAGGTGAGAGAGTGCTGATCCCAGTTAGGTGTTGGAGTTGCGGGAAGGTCATTGCTCACAGGTACGATCAGTACAAGGAAGCCGTGGACGAGGGAAAGGACCCAGGAGAGGTTTTGGACGAGCTCGGATTCAAGAGGTACTGCTGCAGAAGGATGTTTGTAGGGCATATTGACCTAATCGACGAGGTCGCCCCGTTCAGCATTGACAGGCAGCAGTGAGCTCCGTCAGGGCTTTGACCGATAACTCGCTCGCAGGCAGGCCCATGGGGCCTGTAGGTTAGCTTGGCCTATACTTCGCGGCTGGGGGTCGCGCGACCCAGGTTCAAATCCTGGCAGGCCCACCACGGTCAGTTTGAAGGACGCCGGCCCCTTTGCACCAACATGGAGGCCGATGCTCCGAGCGAGGCAGACCCAGAGGGGCGAATAGAGTGGCTTGCAGACCAGTTGGAATTGCACTCCGACCTCTACTACAACATGGCCGATCCGCAGATTTCAGATGCGGATTTCGACTCATTGAGGGACGAGCTCAAGAGACTGTCCCCGGACCACCCACAGCTCTCCAGAGTCGGATCCGACCCCCCGCCCGGCTCGCAAAAGGTCGATCACCTGTTCAGGATGATGAGCCTGGATAAGGCGACCACGGACGAGGAGGTAGCCCACTTTGTTTCACAGACTACCGCCAATGGGCGGAGGTTCGTCTGCCAGCCCAAGCTAGACGGCTCAGCGCTTTCGCTGGAGTACCGTTTGGGGCGTCTCGTAAGGGCTGCCACCAGGGGGAATGGGCGCAGGGGGGAGGACGTTACCGCAAACGCACGCCGGATGATGAACGTCCCAGAGAGCATTCCTTGGAAGGGCGACTGTCACGTCAGGGGGGAGGTCGTAATGCCTCTGAGTCTGTTCAAACAGAAGTATTCCGAAGTCGCCCCCAACCCAAGAAACCTAGCGGCCGGCGCACTCAGACAGAAGCACGCGGACGCAGGAAAGGGTAGCCCGCAGGACCTGAAGTTCCTTGCTTACGGCGTTGAGTTCCCCGAAAACCCACATCGCCACCCCGAGAGCTCCGATCCTCCGGGAATGAAGCTAGACTCGGAGCTAATCTCCTGGCTTGTCGAGATGGGCATCGAGGTCGCTGGCAACACTGTTGTTTCCGGCGAAGACGATCTCTCCACAGCGGAGTCAATACTTGCTGTAACTAGGAAATGGTTCGAATCGAGGGACTCGGCAGAATGGGAGATTGACGGGATAGTCATCAAGCTAGATCGCCTCGACAAGAGGGAACTCCTAGGCGTCACAGCACATCATCCCAGATGGGCCCTTGCGTGGAAGTTCCCACCCGAAGAAGCCATTACTGTCCTTATGGAGGTGTTCTGGCAGACAGGTAGAACCGGGAATGTTACCCCCGTCTCTAGAGTGGCCCCGGTTGTGGTCTCCGGGGTGACCGTGGAGAACACCACTCTTCACAACAGGGGGGAGGTAGAGAGACTAGGAATCAAGGTCGGCGACAAAGTCAGGGTAGTTCGGAGGGGCGACGTGATCCCGAAGATCACAGAGGTCCTTGGTCCAGCTACAGAACAGGATCTCCGAGGAAGGGCCCATGCGGACGGAAAGAGCTTCTCCGAGACACTCCCGGATAGCATCGAGATTCCCATCCCGGAGACTTGCCCCCGTTGCTCGAAAGAGCTCATCGAGGACGGAGCCTTCATCAGATGCACAAACATAGACTGCCCTTCAAGATTGGAGAGGTCGATACTGTACTGGTGTAGGAAGCTGGGCATGGATGGGATAGGAGAGAAACTAGCCGAGCAGCTCTGCTCATCAGGCCTTGTAACAAGTCTGGCAGACCTCTACAGGCTAGGGGAAAATAAGGCTCAGCTGCTATCCCTAGAGCGCATGGCGGAGAAGTCGGCAAGAAACGTTCTCGAGGAGCTGGAATCAACGAGAAAGATGACCCTGAGCACCTTCATCTCGGCACTAGGTCTCCCCAGGATAGGCCCGGAGATTGCAACCCTGGTATGCACTGAAGTGAAGTCCCTAGAGGAACTGATCGAAATGACGGAGAATAGGGAAGCCTCAATCAATAGGCTGGTTGCCATAGACAGAGTCGGCGAAACCGTCGCGGCTCTGCTTCTGGATGGGATCTCGGATCGCAGGGAGGCAATCCTAGACCTATTCGGTCAGATTGAGATAGTCCAAGAGGAGCAGAAATCCTTCGATGGCCCCCTCTCAGGGCTCACTTTTTGCATCACTGGATCCCTAAGTCGACCTAGGAAGGAAATTTCGCTCTCGATTAAGTCTCAGGGGGGCAAGGTGGTATCATCGGTCTCCGGAAATCTGGACTACCTGGTAGCCGGCGAGTCTGCCGGATCCAAAATGGACAAGGCCAACAGACTCGGGATCAGGGTGGTATCAGAGTCCGAGCTGGACGAAATACTCGGTGGGTCAATCCTCGAGGAACTGCCTCAGGAGAGGCAATCGACCCTGGGCGAGTTCTGATTAGCCATACATTCCAGTGGGGGCAGAGCCGCCCTCCTGTGGAGGATTAAGGCTCACTGCCATCATTTCCCTAATCTGCCCCTCGATCCTCTGGGCCTCCTCCATAAGGGGCACAGGGTCAAGGTGAACGGCCGGAAGAAGGCTGTCCATGCATCCTATGATCCTAGCCGCTGCCCCTGCGTCGGGAATCACTCCTTGTCCGATCTCACCGTCTGACTCGGCCAGAATTGCAAGCCCATCGATCCCCCTCCTTCTGAACTCCCCCATCATCACACCGGTCATCCCCCCCACGACTCCATGCTTCAGAAGTGGGACCCCGATACCTCTCAGAAGATCGTGGCTGGAGTCTGTCGACCCTATCCCCAGCATCGAGTCCATGCCCTCGTCGTCATCGAATATGCTATGGCTGCTGTCTATTCCATGAGCGAAGGAATCAACCATGATCGTAGAACTCACCCCCGACTCAACAATCCAGTCTATTAGGCCCGAGGAGAGAGGTAGTGAGAGCTCCGGGGGAATCTGGATCTCTGATGCAATGAGAACTACCTTGTCGCATTGGTCCATATTGCAAATCGGCTCACCTGCATAGAATCGTATGGGGGGGAGGGGCTTACCTTCCTGGACCAGACACATTGGGGGGAGCTTTGGATGCCTAACGCCACCCACAAGCTCCAGATCCAGTTTTTCTACAAGGAAGTGGGCGACAATGCTACTTACGAATCCCACAGATGGGAAGCAGCTTACTAGTAGGGCCCCAGACGAGTTCACCCCCTCGTCAACCTCCACCAGGGGCCCTTCCGTCATGTGCCTAGTACCTACTCAATGGTGTTAATCGTTGCCACTCTCCCGCTTCGCTCGCAGGGGCACTGGTTGATGGAAAATTCTTCGGCAAACCCAACACACCGGCTTTCCCCCTCCTCCTGGAATACGTTCGAAGAGTGCCCGAGGAAGTACTGGCTTTCTCGTCAGGGCCTACCCAAGAAGGCAAGCATGCCCGCATCTATGGGAACCGCCATCCACAACTCAGTAGAAGACCTCTGCAACCTAGATCTAGTCGGTATGGGGGACGCTGATTCAGGTTGGCTGGACATCGCCTCAAAGGAAGCCCTGGACAGGCATTGGGAGATAGAGAGGCAGCTTTTCCAAGACACACCCAGACATCCCAGATGGAAGCCAGAGCTGATCACAAAGGCCAATGAAGGGCTAAGGGGGGCACTAGAGATCCTACTAGTAAGAGCTCGAAAACCCCAGAGAAACCTGTCAGACGTGACAGTAAGGTGCTGGAAGGAGGTTCAGAGCATGGTTCTGGCCAACGAGGGGTCTTTGGAGTCTATCTGTGGCAGGGTCATGGGCAGGCTCGACCTTTGGATCGCTGAATCCAGGGATGGAGAAGTCGCAGAGTGGATCGTAGCCGACCTGAAAACAGGAAGGCCCCCAAAGGGGGCCCTCGATGTGAAGGTCAATCGTCAGCTGAGGCTCTACAGGGACCTCCTAAAGCAGAACAACCCAGACCACCCACCAGTCCATGCGGAGGGATGGTATTCTGCAAACCAGACTGTTCACAGAGCAGATGGCCCCCCAATACTTGACGAAGCACTGGAAGCCTGGGAGAAGATGGCCCCAACAGAAATCCCCCTGGATGCTACCCCTAGCGATGCTTCTTGTGCGTTTTGCGAGTGGAAGGCTTGGTGCCCAAGCTGGTGGGTCGCTCGGAAAGAGGGAGAGCTTTCACCGGGCTCGATGTTCAGAGACGAAGTCGTCCGACTAGTCAGGTTCGACCAAGAGTCCGGCGCAGCTCTCTTCGAGAGGTCACCACCCATAGGTAATGATGGCGAGCTAGCCCCGTCCGACCATCGATTTGGGGCCATCCTGAAGGACAAAGCGCTTCAACAGATGATCGAAATCCAGTCTTCTGCAGACTACCACCATCTGTTTCTCGGAAGCGCCCGCTTAGATGGCAAGGTCATGCATCTGGGGGATTGGTCAGAGATTCTTCCTTGGTCACCGATGCTTATGTCATCTTCCCAGAAACTCAAGAAAATCGAGTAACGAGCCGGAGAACTTTCGAGGATAACGAACCATCATTTTCCAAAGCAGAAGCAGAGTTGCCCCAGCATCAGCATCTGCGCTGTGCGACCTCTCCAAGCTAATCCCGAACCTCTCGCAAAGGGAGCCGAGCTTGTGGGGGCGAGGAACGCCTAGAGCCCTAGCAATCACCAGGGTATCCAGAATTGCATGAGGATGGGGGACATCCGCACCGGATCTAGCACATTCCAGCTCTATGAACCTCCAATCGAACTCGATTACGTTGTGTCCGACAATAACCGCTCCTTCTACAGTATCCGAGAACACCGCCACCTGGTCCGAGAACCCTTTCTCCCCTGCGACATCTTCGTCGAAAATACCGTGGACCATTGACGACTCTCTTGGAATCCCCCTACCCGGGTTCACGAGAGATTGAACGTTAATGTGAGACCCGTCAGCGTCACTTCCAACCAATGCGTACTGCACGATCCTGTCTGAGCGGGGGTTGAAACCCGTGGTCTCGAGATCGAAACCAAGAACCCTGAATCCGTCTAACATGCCCGACGTCACACACAACCCCTCCCGACAACGTCCATGAACTCTCCCAAAGCTCGCCTAGGCATTCTATCACCCAACACCCCTATGAGTGGCATTACCCTACTGGGTCCATGCCACCAAGACGGGGAAGGCAAACCTACCTGATTTTTCTTATCCTATCATCCTCAATTCTAGCAGGTTGCGGGGGCATAGGCCCAGGTAGCCCTAACGCAAGCCTCTCATCAGACCGAGACACCATCAATGCCGGAGAGTCAGTCAACTTCGATGCAAGGTCCTCAACCTCTCCGAGTCCAACCATAATTGACGAGTACCGCTGGTCCTTCGGAGACGGAGAGACGAAGACGACCAAGCAAGGAGTGGCAAACCACGTTTTCTCAAAGGCAGGAAACTATGACGTCACGGTGGAAGTCTTCAATGACGAGGGGGAATCGGACACAGCTAGCTTGGTGATTTTCGTCAATGCCCTACCTGAGATAGTACTGAACCTCCCAGACTTCATCAAGACGGGGGAGGAGGGGCTTCTTGACGCAAGCGACTCATTCGACCCCGAGGGCGGTGAGGTGGAAGTTTTCTGGGACTTCGATACCAGCACAGACTCGAATGGCGACACGGATCCGCTAAACGACGCGGACGACTCCGGGCCCCTAGTAAGGCTCGCTGTCTCTGAGGCCAAGAACGTAACAGGGGCAGTAACAGTAGTGGATGATAGCGGAGGGTCGAATACCACCCTCTGGTCCCTGAGGGTAATATCTAGATCGTTCAGAGTTGTTTGGGAGGAGGCTCACGTCGATTACGAATGGTCAGGGTACCTGGAGCAAGGATCCACTCATGAGATTCGATTCCTGCCGGGGGAAGGAGCCAGGCTAATTGACGTCAACGCAACAATCACCCTAGCTAGGGACTTGATACCAATCACCTGGCCAGAGGACAACTTCACGATGGGCATCGACGTACCGGCTTCCGGGTGGTCCTACGAAGTCATCACCACGCAGGGGAACATTACCCAGAACTCATCCGCTAGCATCGAGAAGCTCGGGATGAACCCGTCACCAGGCTCCGACTACACGGTCTACGCAAACTCAAAGGATGAGCTTGAGCAGAATCTCCTGAATGACCCGGACGGAAGATTCGGCCAGGGAGAGTGGATCATCGAGGTCACGGCTCTGGAGTGCGACCCAGATACGCCGATCGATGGGATCGATCCCGATCAGGGTAACGACTGGCACGTTGAGGCCAGATTCGTAGTCCTGATTCTGAGGATTAGCGAGGTCAGTGTCTGATTGGGTCCCCTTCTAGCGAAGGCCTTTCAACCACCAGTCACTGGGACCTTCATGGTCAAGTCGATGGAGATCACCAAGGCATCCGTTCGTGATCGTCTGGTGATAGACGTGAACGTGGTGATGCTGGACCCGCAGGACTTCGACTTCTCCCCACGTGCGAGCATCGAAGGAAGCACCCTGAGCCTATGCAACAACGAGGAGCCAACCTCCTCTTCTTTCGAGCTGGACTCCGAGCAGATGACAGCTGCCGAGAGGGACAGGATGCTCGAGCTCAGGGTCAAGTTCAGCGTTGAGGGGATGCACGGGGTCCTTACACACAAGACACCCAAGCCCATGACCGGTCCTAACTCAAAGAAGCTAGCAGAGCCCAGATGGAAGACCCTGCTCCCGCTCTCCATGTGACCATCCCCACCGTCGGGATTAAGCCCAGCCCTTCCGTCCTAGTGTCGCTGGACCCATAGTGTAGTTGGATATCACATGAGCTTGCGGAGCTCGTAACCCGTGTTCGAATCGCGGTGGGTCCGCCAAAACCCTGCCCTGCGACCGGTTCAATTAGTGCCGTTCGCTGGGAGCTCTCTGGACCCATAGTGTAGCCCGGATATCACCCTAGCCTCCGGAGCTGGAAACCCGTGTTCGAATCGCGGTGGGTCCGCCATAAACAATCAACATCATCTACCTCCTCCCTTTTGTGTCGTCATGAATAGAGCAGCCGCTGTTCTTTTGGCCCTAATGATGACTTCCGTGACCCTTGCGGGTTGCACGGGGGATGACACCACAATCCAGGAACTCGAGGCCGCGGCTCTGCAGGACCAGCAGAAGATCGAGCAGCTCAACTCGTCAATAGCAAACTCGAGCTTCCAGATCGTAGACCTACAGAGCCAGATTTCCGCCCTGAACTCACTGATCGTGAACTTGAATATGCAGATCTTCTCTCTGGACGAGAACCTAACCTCGGAGGAGGAGGCCAGCGAATCCCTGCAGCAGCAGGT
>CEVZ01084213.1_pt1 | contig 23370 bp, 25 predicted proteins | sample 361371 | NCBI WGS metagenome assembly CEVZ01 (sample SAMEA2620217, study PRJEB7988) | marine metagenome | isolation source: saline water (ENVO:00002010), including
TTTATGAATGTATTTGATGTTCATATTAATAGAATACCAATTTCGGGAAAAATTTCTTGGTTAAAATACGTACCAGGTACTTTCTTGAATGCATCCTTAGATAAATCTAGCGAAGATAATGAACGAATGATAATAAAGATTGAATATTCTAAAAATAAGTATGTTTATGTAGTCCAAATTGCTGGACTAATTGCAAGAAGAATTAAATGTGATCTTTCAGAAAACCAATCTGTCACAATAGGTGATAGATTTGGTTTAATAAGATTTGGTAGTAGAGTTGATTTGTATTTTCCTAATGATTGTGATCCATTGGTTTCTGAAGGACAAACTTCTATTTCAGGAGAAACAATATTAGCAGATTTTAAACTTTTAAAGTCTAAATAACCTCCACAAAAATGTTATGAAAAAATTATCCCTTAGAAGTTTAATTCCTAATTTATTTACTTTTATTTCACTGACTCTTGGTTTAACAGCATTAAAATTTGCAATTGAGGGAAAGTGGCAAATTTCTGTATCACTTATCGTTTTTGCTTCATTTTTAGACAACATTGACGGCAAGATTGCAAGATTTTTAAAGACAAATTCCAGTTTTGGAGTTGAATTAGATTCTTTATCAGATTTAGTAAGTTTCGGAGTAGCTCCAGCCTTAGTTGTTTATTTGTGGTCAGAGTCGATGGCGATCGAGGGTGTCTGGGCAATGGTAATTTTTTACGCAATTTGCTCTACATCAAGGTTAGCTAAGTTCAATATTGCTTCCCAGAAAAATGCTTCAAATGAAAATAATATTAAATTCTTTTCTGGAATTTCAACACCAGCAGCGGCAGGTTTTACACTTTTTCCATTAATGTTAAATTTTAGATTCAATGTTGATTTCTTTATAAACGAATATTTTATAAAGTTTTATCTGATAATCCCCTCTATTTTAATGATTTCGAACGTTCCGACATTCTCTTTAAAAGGAGTGAAGTTTGAAAAAAAACTTTTACCATTTATCATAATTTTATTAGCAAGTTTTCTTTCACTTCTTCTAACTGACTTTTGGTTGGCAATGATCATTTTAATAATAGTTTATTATTTGAGCATTCCATTAGCCATTTATGATTATAGAAAAGGTTAGACTTTTTTTTTTTCTCCAATCATTATCAAACAGGGAGTAATCACCAATGTTAAGATAAATGAAAACATAACACCAAAAACAATCGCATTAGAGAGTTGAAGCCACCACTGAGAACTGGGGCTATTAAAATTAATTTCTAAATTAATAAAATCAATATTAAGTCCTATAGCCATAGGAACTAGCCCAAAAAAAGTAGTTAAAGTTGTTAGCATTACGGGTCTTAATCTTTGGGCACCGGTTCTTAGTATTGCATTTTTAATATTTTCACCCTTCTTTCTTAATTCTTTGTAAGTATCTAAAAGAACAATGTTATTGTTTACAACAATTCCAGCTAAAGCAATAATTCCAATACCACTCATTATAATTCCAAAGGGCTTGCCTGAAAGTAAAAGTCCAACCATTACTCCAATTGTAGAAAAAATTATTGCTGATAAGATAATAAAACAAAAATAGAAGCTATTGAATGTTGCAATTAATATTACTGTAATTAAAAATAAAGCTATAAAAAATGCTTTTATCAAAAATGATTTTGCTTCATTCTGATCTTCTTCTTGTCCAGTGAAAATAATTCTTGACGAAATACTCTCTTTTTCTTTAAGCCACTTTTTTATATCTGAAATTTTATTACTTGCTAATTGACCTTCCATCACATCAAATTTAATATTTTTTGAGCGCACTAAATTATATCTAGATAAGTTTCCAGTTTTGTTTTTGGGTGTCCTTTTTATAAATGAACTAAGTGCAACTAAACCATTTTTTCCTTCAATTGATATTTTGTCAAGTTCATCAAGTGTTCTGTATTCCTTTTCAAATCTAATTACTATATCAACTTCTTCGTTACTATCACTTGGCATAAAATCTGTAACTTTTAATCCATGTGTCAGCATTTGTATAGAATTACCAATTAATTCTATATCAACCCCTTGTTGTTCTGCTTTTACTCTGTCAATTTTTAATTCCCATTCAACACCTGGTATATTTAAATCTGTGTCGATATTTTTGACCCATTTCTTATTTTTCAATAATCTGTAAAGTGTGGAAGTATCAATGATAAGATTTTCATAATTGTTATTTAAAATTTCTATTTCAACATCTTTATCCTTTGGCGGGCCATCCATTTTTTCAATGAACTCAATATAAATCCCAGAGAATTTTTTGGTTGAATTTTTTAGTTGCTCAATGACATAAATTGCTTTTGGTCTATTTTTCCAATTTATAAGTTCAATTTTTATGGAACCAATAATATCCTCTGATTCATTTCTCCTTTCACCTTTTACTAAACCGCTCCTTGAATAAATATTTTTTATAAATTGATTCTTTAAAACTTCTTTCTCAATTTTGTTTACAATTTTATCTTTTTCTATAGCTGAAAAGTTTCCTCTTGCATGAATAACTAATTCAGCATAATCAGGTTCAATGGGGGGGAAAAACTCGAAACCTTTTCCAAATTTTATATATGCTGTCTGAATAAATATTAGAGTTGCGATCGTTAAAAAAATCAATTTCTTTGGATTTTCCAGGGTGTAGTCCATTATACTTATATATTTACCTTGAATTCCATCCAATTTTTTCAAATCACCTGATTCAAGCAGGTTTAAATTTATAATTTGCTTATCTGATAGACTTTTATCATTTCCAACAATTTGACCAACAACTGGAATGAAAATTAGCGCCATAGTTAAAGACGAGGTTAATACAGCTAAAAGTGTAACTGGTAAGAAAAACATAAATTCTCCAGCTATACCCGGCCAAAAAATTAATGGAAAGAATGCAGCTAATGTGGTTGAAGTTGAAGCAATAACAGGGACTGCCATTTTTTTTGCAGATAGAATAAAGACCTTTCTCTTATTAATTCCTTCATTTGACCTTCGGTTTGCGTATTCAACAACTATAATTGCACCATCAATAAGAATTCCAACTGAAAGAATTAAAGAAAAAAGAACAACAACATTTATAGTTACATTAAAAAAGCTTAAAATTATCATTGACATTAGAAATGAAAAAGGAATTGAAGCGCTTACGAGAAATGAAGATTTCACACCCATAAATGAGTATATGACTATAAAAACAATTAACGAGGCTAAAATTACATTATTTTCAAGATCACTTACCATGGATTTAATTTTTTCTGATTCATCTTGAAAAAAATCTAAGTTTATAAAATCAGGTATATATTTTTTTTCTTCAACTAAACCTTTTATTTTTTTAATTACATCTATTATGTTTTCACCTGTCCTTTTTGATATTTCTAAAATAATCGCATTTTCACCATTATTTCTTGCGTAACCAACCTTCTCTCTAAAAGTATCTCTTACATCTGCAACATCTTTAAGTCTTATTACCGACTCGTTATCAGACTTTATAGGGATATTTAATAAATCATTTCTATTTTCAATTAAGCTTGGAACTTGAACGTTAAAACTCCCTTTTTCATTACTTAAAGTTCCTGCAGCTATCATAAGGTTACTTTTAGAAATTGCTGAAATTACTTCTTTATTTGTTAAACCATAAGTTTCAACTATTCTTGGGTTTACAATAATTTCTACTAACCTTTCATTATCACCCAACGTTTTAACCTCTAATACTTCGGATATAGTCTCAATATCTTCTTTAAGGCGTTTTGCAAGTTTATCGAGAACTCTATTATCCACCTCACCCGAGATAGCAACAGCTAAAACTGGAAATCGTGAAAGGTTAACCTCATAGATTCTTGGTTCTTCTGATTCTTCAGGTAATTTATTTTTAATTAAATCTATTTTTTCTCTAGTATCTGAGAGAGCTTTTACTGAATTGAAACCAGCATCAAATTCTAAAACAACATTTCCACCTCCTTGATATGAGTTAGAGGATATTTTTTTTAGACCTTCAATATTTTTTAATTCTTTTTCAATTGGTTTTACTAAAAGTCTTTCAGAATCATTAGGGGAAATCCCTTTATGGATCAATGAAATATAAATAACAGGTAAACTTATATCTGGATCAGATTCTTTAGGTAAGGTACTGTACTGATATGCACCAAAAATTATTAGAAAAAATAGAATAGTTAAAATTAATTTTGATGAATGAAATAATTTATCAACCATCTTCTTCAATTCTAAAATTTACTTGTTCACCTTCAATAACATACTCACTTCCTTGAGTAATTATTAAAATTTGTTCAAGATCATTATTATCTTTTAGCTTAATCCAGTACCCATTACCTTTATCACTTATGATTTCAACCAGAATGAATTTAACCTCATTTTCTTTTATAATCTTTATTCCAAGCTCACCCTGGCTATTAAGGCTAATCAAAGATGAAGAAATAAAAAATGCATCTTCGTTCTTTGTTCCAATTTCTATTTCAGAGGTTAATCCACTTATAATTTTATTTTCTTTATTATCTAATCTAATTTGAACTTTAAAATTTCTCGTTAAGTCATCCGCTGTTTTTGAAATATAGTTAATAAATCCATCAAATTCTTTTTGAGAAATAGTAATTTTTGCCTTTTGATTTTGTTTTAAAAGGTTAATTTCTTTTTCAGTAACATTCACTGTTATGAAAATTGGGTCAAGGTCAACTACTTTTAAAATGGGGTCACCTTTTTTTAAATAATCACCTAGCTCGACATAACTATCTTCAACAATACTATCAAAGGGTATAAAAATTTTGGTATTATTTAACTCTACTTGACTTTTTTCGTATAAAGCCAAAGCTCTCTCAAAATTTGTTCTAGATTCACTAAGCTTTACTTCAGATCTAAAGCCTTTATTGAATAAACTTTCTGCTACTTCATATTCTTTCTTCCTTTGACTAAGAAGGGCCTCCATTTCTTTTAACTTTGCAATTTTATCCTCAGGGTCAATGAGTAAAAGTTGTGCTCCTGCTTTATAACTTTGACCTTTTTTAAAAAATTTGCTCGCAATTTTTCCCTCAACCTGAGATTTTATGGTTACTACTCGTGATGCATTAGTATATCCACTAAGCTTCATTTTTTTCATAAATTGATTTTTTACAAGTCTTTTTACAATTACTTCTTTCTTGTCAATTTGAACAGCTATTGAATCATCAAGTCGATTTTCTTTAAAAAAAATTACGACTGACAAACTTAAAAGTATTACGGTGGTTATAATTAGTTTCATTTAATAAAGAAGCTTCGTTATAATATTTAATAAATTAATATTAATAATATAAAAATATATTTTTTAAAGTCTTGTAATATTGAAAAAAAACGAAAATGTTGCAGCGATTGATATTGGTAGCCACAATTGTAGGCTAATCATAGCTAAAAAAAATAAAAACTTTAAGAAGGTAGTTTTTAATCGCTCGCAACCAACAAATTTAATCAAAAACTTATCATTTAATAATGAATTCAATTTTGAAAATATTACTAAGACATTGGATTGTCTTAATTTTTTTAAAAATAAATTGGATAAATTTAACGTTTCCAAGTATAGATGTGTGGCTACAGAGGCATGCAGAACTGCGATAAATTCTGATTTTTTTTTAAATGAAGTAAAAAAAATGTCAAATTTAGATATTGAGATCATCTCATCAGAGGAGGAAGCAAGACTTTGTCTTAAAAGTTGTAAGGACTATTTAAATTTAATCAATGAGACTGGGTTTCTATTTGATATTGGGGGTGGTAGTACAGAGACAACTTTTTTTAAGAATAAACCACTTCACTTCTCAACAACCTCTATTGCTTATGGAGTAATAAACTTACCAGAAAAAATTGAGATTCATGGCTCTACAAAAATCTTTAAAAAAATCTATGATCATATTATTTTTTTTTACAATTCTCATAAAAATTTTTCTAATTCATTGGTAACAATTGGATCATGTAGCACAATGACAACAATTTGTTCAATTTTTCTTAATCTTTCTTATTATGATACAAAAAAGATTGAAGGTGTTGAAATGCAACTCAATGATGTTGTTAAAACAATTAAGAACATTAAAAATATTAATTTTGAAGACTTAAAAAAACATCCCTGTATTGGCAATAAATATAATCTTTTACTAAATGGAATAAAGATACTAGAACAACTAATAAAGGTTGTTCCTATAAAGAAAATTATTGTGACACAAAAAGGACTAAGAGATGCGATAATTGATGAATTATAATGAAAAAAATTAAGTTTTTAAAAAAGCATAAAAAGGAGAGTAGTAAATGGCTTAGTCGTCATTTCAATGACGAATACGTTCTTAAGTCAAAAAAAGAAGGGTTTAGGTCACGTTCCTCTTACAAACTAATTCAGATTGAAGAGAAATTTAATTTTCTTAAGACTCGAAAAAAAATTTTAGACATAGGCTGTGCTCCTGGTGGTTGGATGCAAGTAGCCAAAAAGCTTTGTTCTCAAAATACTATAATTCTTGGAATTGATAAGTTACCAATAGAACCAATTCAAGGTACTTTTTTTTTCAAAGGAGATATATATGATGACGAAGTTTTAAAATATATTAAAACATTCTTTAAATCTAAAATTGATTTATTAGTTAGTGATATGTCTCCCAATGTTTCAGGAAATAAAATGGTTGATCATCTAAGAATTATTTCTTTGGTTGAAAGGGTAATGGAACTAACTGATGAAATTCTTGAAAATGATGGATTTATAGTTTTAAAGATATTTCAGGGTGGAATGCAAGGAGAATTAAAAGATAAAATGAAAAGCTCTTTGACTAAAATTAAAAGTTTTAAACCTAAAGCTTCAAGAAAAGAATCTCCAGAATTATACATAATTGCAAAAAAGAAATAATATAAATTTGTTTAAAATTTTTTTTTATTAGTTTAGATTATTTTATGAAATATTTAAAAGAGGCACTTACCTTTGATGATGTTTTAATTCAGCCCTCAATGTCGTCAATCAAACCCTCTGATACTGATGTATCTTCCCAGATCACTAAAAATATAAAACTTAATATTCCTTTGATGTCTGCTGCAATGGATACAGTTACTGAGTCTTCATTAGCAATTAAAATGGCTCAAATGGGAGGGCTTGGGACAATTCACAAAAACTTTGATATTGATAAGCAAGCTGAAGAAGTGAATATTGTTAAACGTTTCGAATCAGGAATGGTTATAAACCCTTATACAATCAGTCCTAAAAATTTATTGTCTGATGCTCTTGAGATAAAAGAAAAATATAATATTTCTGGAATACCAGTGGTCGAGGAGAGGAATCAAAAACTAGTTGGAATTCTAACGAATAGAGATATTAGATTTGCTACTAATCAAAAACAAAAGGTTGAGTCCTTAATGACAAAAGATAATTTAGTTACAGTAAACCAAAATATATCGATTATAGAAGCTAAGAAATTACTCCATAAACATAGAATTGAAAAACTTTTGGTTGTAGATAGAGATTATAGATGTATTGGCTTAATCACCGTTAAAGATATAGAAAAGGCAAAAAAGTTTCCGAACGCAACTAAAGATAAAATGGGAAGATTATTAGTCAGCGGTGCTGTCGGAGTAGGTCCTATTCAAGGAGTAGAAAGAGCAAAAGCCTTGGTAAAAGCTGGGGCAGACATTATTGTTATTGATACAGCTCATGGGCATACAAAAAATGTTTTAGAAACTTTAAAAGAAATTAAAAAAAATCATTCTAAAATACCTGTTGTTGTTGGGAATGTTGCAACAGCAGATGCAGCATCAGATTTGATCAAGAATGGCGCAGATTCAATTAAAGTTGGAATAGGTCCGGGTTCAATATGTACAACTAGGATCGTTGCAGGAATTGGTGTTCCTCAATTACATGCTATTTCAGAGACATACAGAATCGCTAAAAAAAATAAAATTCCAATTATTTCTGATGGAGGAATTAAATTCTCTGGGGATATTGCTAAAGCGATAGGATTTGGTGCTGATGTAGTTATGATTGGTTCATTATTTGCGGGTACAGACGAATCACCTGGTGAAATCTTTCTTTCTAATGGTCGTACTTATAAATCATATAGAGGAATGGGTTCACTAGCTGCGATGGGAAGAGGCTCAGCAGATAGATATTTTCAAGAAGAAGTTACAGAAGACGAAAAGTTTATTCCTGAAGGTGTTGAAGGAAGAGTTCCCTATAGAGGTCCCGTTGAAAAGGTAATTGAACAATTAATTGGAGGGCTTAGGGCTTCAATGGGCTACACAGGTAATCAGAATATTCAAAAATTTAAAAATAACACTAAATTTGTAAGGATTACTCAAGCAGGTCTAAGTGAAAGTCATGTGCATGGTGTCTCAATTACAAGAGAATCACCAAACTATCAGATTAATAAATAGATGAAAGAAAGTATTCTTATCGTAGACTTTGGATCTCAAGTTACAAAGCTTATCGCGAGAAGAATAAGAGATTTTGGGGTGTTTAGTGAAATTATTCCTTTCCAAAAAGTAAAAAAAGAAAAATTTTTAAAAAATAATATAAAAGGAATAATTTATTCTGGAGGACCAAGCTCAGTAGAAAATAAAACCGCTCCAACAGTTCCAAATTTTTTATATGATCTAAAAATTCCTATTCTCGGTGTGTGTTACGGTCTTCAACTGATATGTAAAGATTTTAATGGAAAAGTGAATTTTTCAAAATATAGAGAATTTGGCAGAACAAAAATAAAAATTTTAAAGAACTCTCCATTGTTTAAAGGAAGTTATCAATTAAAAAAAAATTATAATGTTTGGATGAGTCACAGTGATAAAGTAATTAAAATGCCTAAAGGGTTTGAGACATTAGCAAGTAGTCAAAGTTGTAAAGACGCTGTAATACAAAACCTAAAGAAAAAAATTTTCGGTGTTCAATTTCACCCAGAAGTTGTCCATACGGAAAAAGGTACAAACCTCTTACAAAACTTTGTAATTGATATTTGTAAGTGTAAGAAAACATGGTCCATGGATATTTTTAAGAATGAGATAATAAAGAAAATTAAAGAAAAAGTTGGTAATGATAGAGTTTTGTGTGGACTCTCAGGAGGAGTTGATTCAACAGTTACTGCCGTATTAGTGCATCAAGCAATTGGTGATAAACTACAATGTGTTTTTGTTGATACAGGGTTAATGCGCATGAATGAAGTTGAGGATATAAAAAAACTTTTTACTCAAAACTTTAATATTCAATTAGATGTTGTTGATGCGACAAAAATATTTTTCAGCAAATTAAAAGGTCTAAAAGATCCAGAACAAAAAAGAAAAACTATAGGTAGGCAATTTATTAAAGTTTTTGAAAAATATTCAAAAGCAAACAATGACATCAAATTTCTTGCTCAAGGAACACTCTATCCTGATGTAATTGAGTCCGCTTCACAAGTTGGTGAAAAAAAAATTACTATTAAATCACATCATAACGTTGGTGGACTCCCAAAAAACATGAAGTTCCGTTTATTAGAGCCACTCAAAGAACTATTTAAAGATGAAGTTAGAAAATTGGGTAAAGAATTAAATATTACAGATGATTTTGTTAATCGTCATCCTTTTCCAGGTCCTGGTTTAGGAATAAGAATATTAGGGGAAATTAATCAGAAGAATGTAAAAATACTTAAGGAGGCCGACTATATTTTTTTAAAACTTATTAAAGAACACGGTTTATACGAAAAAATATGGCAAGCCTTTTGTGTTTTATTACCAACTCGAACGGTTGGTGTAATGGGAGATGGAAGAACCTACGAAAAAATTTGTGTTTTAAGAGCTGTTACCTCCGTAGATGGTATGACTGCGGAGTCGTTTAAATTTTCTCATGAATTTTTAGAGTTATGTTGCAACGAAATAGTTAATAAAGTTAAAGGTATAAATAGAGTTTGTTATGACTTGACATCTAAACCGCCTGGTACAATTGAATTTGAATAATAATATATTTACTTTAGAGATTTTTTATGAAAGAAAATTGTCCTATTTGTTTTGGATCAACGACAAAAAAAAGTAATTTTTCCTTTAAATGTAATAATTGTAAATTCTATTTTTCTAACCTAAAGCCTTCTGCAGGAAAGGATTATTCAGGAATAGAAAATGTGAGAAGAAAAAATTTTAAAAAGTTAATTTCTGTTATTTATACTTATAAAAAAAAACCAGAAATATTGGAAGTTGGGTCTGGAGATGGCTTTTTTTTAGATGAATGCTCTGTTGCAGGCATTAGTATAATTGGATCTGAAGCATCAAAAAAGGTTATGAAGGAATTAAAGAAAAAATTTAAAATTCAATTAGTTGAGATATCCTTACCAAAACCAATTCCTATAAAAAAAAAGAAATTTGATATAATAATTTTTAATGATGTTTTTGAGCATATTTCAAATCTTGATAAAACCATTTTTGAAATAAAAAAATTACTCAAAAATGATGGTTTAATTTTTATTAATTTGCCAACATCTGATGGAATAATTTTTAAAATTTCTGAAATATTAAATAACTTTGGTTCACCAAAGTTATACAACAGACTTTGGCAAAAGGGTTCAAGCTCTCCCCATATTAGTTACTTTAATCGAGAAAATTTAAAATTACTTTTTTTAAAAAATAATTTTGAATTAATTGAGTCAGGTAATTTAGAAACACTGTCTATTAATAATTATGATCGATTTAAAGGCTTATTTAAAAGTTTTCCTTTTACAATCCTTTTTACTGTTTTGACTACTGTTTTTTATTTCCTACAATTCCTATTACCACGAGATATTATGTATTGTGCTTTCGGTATCAAAAAAGAATAATTGAAAAATATTTAAAACTATATTGTTAAGCAATTCATATTTAGTGAAATAACTTCTTAACTTGTCATAAAAATATATTAGCCTTTTCTGATTCCATTAATTTTTTCATTGATGAGGCCTTTAATATTGAGTATTAAATCATTAGTCTATTTAAATATGTTTAAAAAAATCAGAAAGAAGTTTAAGTCCTCATTTTTATATGATCTTTTTATAAATTTTAAAGGCGAATATAAAAAATCCTATTCAGAAAGTTTTGGTGAAGATCTTTTTGTTTTGTATTTTTTTAAAAATATTAAAAAAGGTTTCTATGTTGACATAGGTTGTAACCTACCAAAAAGTCGATCATTAACCTTCTTACTTTATAAAAAGAACTGGAATGGAATTAAAGTTGACATTTCAAAAAGATCTATAGATTTAAACAAAATAATTAGAAAAAGAGATATAAATCTAAATATCTCTGTAGGAAATGAAGAGAAAACCATTGATTCATTTATTTTTTATAATAATTGTTCAATGAATACTGTTGATAAAAAATTCAAAAATTTCACTGAAAAAAGTGTTAAAAAAAAGCCTGAAATTATTAAAATTAATCAAAAAAAATTAGATACAGTTTTAGATAATTATAATATTAAAAAGATTGATTACTTGAATATAGATGTTGAAGGATACGAATTAAAAGTTTTAAGCGGGTTTAATATTAAAAAATATAATCCAGATTTGGTATCAATTGAGATTCATGATAAAGAGTGTCCCCCTCTAAATAATGATATTTACAAATTCTTTATAGATAATAAATACAATCTAATTTCAATTTATGGATGGACATATTTTTTTTCTAAAAAGGTTAATAAAGATATCCACTTTACCCAATAAATCAGGCTAACTTACTGATAGACTTAAAACTAGTCAGATTTCATATTTTTAAATTGATAAATCTTTACTGCTATTAAACTTAAGAGAAAAAAATAACTACCTTGCCACCATCCAAGCCAAAAAGAAAAGTTAACAAGGGAAGATCCCCAAAAATAACCATTAAAAAAAATTAAAAAATATTTCTGGTAAAGATTTGCATTCTTAAAAATTTCAAGATTTAAAAAAAAAATAAAAAGAAAGAAAAATAATGTACCAAAAACACCTGTATCTAGTAATAGCTCAATAAAAAAATTGTGAGGATGACTTGGAATAAATGGCATAGTCCCAGTGAGCTCGTGATTTATTTTTTTCTGACTTCCATCAATAAAATTTGATGAATCAGGACCATGTCCAGTAAATGGTTTTTCAATAATTTTGGATAAACTAAAACCCCAAATAAATTGTCTATGTACATCAATTATTTTTTCAGAAATAGTGAATTTTTGACTTTGGATTGAGTTATCATCAAATTTATCAGGTAAATATTCAAAAATTTTATAAGCAACAAAAACACTCGCTAATATAAATAAAGTTCCTATTTTTTTTTTTGATATATTGAGTGTTAAAGATAAATATAAAATGAAACAAAAAAAAATTCCGCAGCATACACCTAGAAAGGGTGCATTTGAATTACTGTATAGAAGTGATGGAATTAAAATTAATGCTGGCAAATAAAGAATTTTTTTATTTTTAAAGAAAGGCAACGATATAACAAGAAGCGCAATAATATTTAATATTCCCTTAAATTTTTTTACTTCCAAATTGTCGTAATCATAATTTAAAAAATTATAAATGAATATTACGGTAATGTTTATGGTAGTTGAGATTATCAAAAAATGAATAATTTTATTAAATAATTTGGGTTCCTCTTTTAAAAAAAAAAAAAGATTAAGTCCTAAAAAAATAAAACAATAAAAATAAATACTAACGCTTAAAGATCTTCCAGTTTGAATAGAATAAAATGAAGTTAATAAAAAAAAAAATAAAGTTAAATAAAAAAAATAATCAATGATTTTAATCTTAAAATTAAAATTCAAATGGAATGGTTTTCTTAAAGTCATTAATACAACTGTGCCAAGAATTAAGGATACACCAAAGTAGATTTTATTAATTAGTAATAATGAATAACTAAATCCAATTAACGTTATGGGGATATAATTATATAAGTTCATATTTAAAAGATTCTTTTTGTAATTAGCATGATAGTTATCCACCCAATTAGAATTGAAATAATTATGAATAAAATTACATTAATAAAAAACTTTATATTTTCAAAAAAAAATTTTTTATCAAAACTTTTAAATAAAAATCTACCCATTTGAAAAAATTTTTTTCCTAAAAATAAAAGAATGGCACCAGTGCAAAAATATATAAAAAACTTAACTAAAATGAAGTAAAAGCCAATTTGTTCTTTAAGAGAGATTAAATAATCAAACATATCATTTTTGTTTGCTTTGTGAATCTCTCTCACAAGAGGCACATAATTTATAGTCTATTCTATTTTTAGGATAGATAGTACCTAATTCATCTGAGAAAACCCAAAAGACTGAGCCACATTTTTGGCACTCAATCCAGATTTTTTCCATTAACTACTTAGATTTAAGTTTGTCTAAAACTTTTGCAAATACGTTCTGAAGATCTTCTTTTTTAACTTTTTTGGGATCTACTTTAATTTTTTTAGCCATTCTAATATCCTTTTAAGTGTTATATGATTAGTAGATAAAGAGTCTAGCAATAAAGTTATAGATTTGAAACAATTTATTGAAAAAATAATCTTTAAGACAACAGGAAACCAGATTCTAAATATTACTGATTCTGTAAAGCAGTATGTCGAAAAATGTAAAATTAACAATGGCTTAATGAATTTGTCTATTTTACATACAAGTTGTTCACTTATGATTCAGGAAAATGCAGACCAAACTGTATTAGAAGATATAAAAAATTTTTTGAATGAGATTGCACCCCATAAAAATTATTTACATAATACTGAGGGTCCCGATGATATGCCTGCACATCTTAAAAGTATGTTAACGCAAACAAATTTAACATTAAGTATAATAGACAAATCTATTATTCTTGGTGTTTGGCAGGGAGTTTTCCTTCTCGAGCATAGATTTGGAAGAAAACAAAGAGAAGTATTAGTTCATTTGATAGGAGATTAATATGGTATTACTTTCAAGCCCCGTTTGTGATTTTGGTAGGGCTTTACCAAACTTTGACCTTAGAAATATCGACAATAAGTTATACAACAGAGAAATGATTGTTGGTAAGAATGGAACCTTAGTCTTTTTTATATGTAATCATTGTCCATATGTTAAGGCTATAATAAAAAAATTAGTTTTTACAGTTAGTGAATTAAAAAAAAGTGGAATTGAATCTGTGGGTATAATGCCTAATGATGTAATAAAATATCCAGAAGATGGCTTTGATCTTATGAAAGTTTTTTCCCTAAAACATGAATTAAATTTTCCATATTTATTCGATGAAGAACAAAATGTTGCAAAAAAATTTGGTGCTGTTTGTACGCCGGATTTTTTTGGATACAATAATAATAATGAACTACAATATAGAGGTAGATTAGCTGAACTAAAGAATTTAGAATTTGTAAATAGTAAAAATGATTTGTTGGAAGCAATGCAATGTATTTCACAGACAAATAAGGGACCATCAAGTCAATATCCAAGTGCTGGTTGTTCAATTAAGTGGAAATCGTCTTAATTTAGGTTTGTTTTTCCCTTTAATTAATTTTGTATAAATGAGGTTTGCAAAAATAAATTAAGAGTGTGTATGTCACAATTGTCATTACCTAATTTATAAAAATAGAATAGATAATTTATAGGACTATTTAACTATATTAAGTAATTTAATTTCCAAGAAAAAATTTTTAAAAAGTTGCCAGATAAGCCTGGGTACATTTTTTTTGTTTTGAGAGTATTGAAAGCTTTTTTTCCTCTGATTCTTTAAATTCAGTTATTATTTTTTGATTTTGTGAGATTAACTTTAGTACAGTCTTTTTATGATTGCTGTAATTATAATTTCTAGCATTCATATCTGCTATAATCTTTTTTCTCATTTTATCTAAGTGATTTATTTTTTCGTATTGCCCTGATGAAATAAGTATAGAAATTTGGTTGGAAATTTTTTCCAATTTATCAAGTTGAGAGTTTACAGAATCTTGATGATTATTTTGCATCTGCATTCATCCTTGTCATACCAAAAATTTCTTCTAAGGCACCCATTGCCTTTTTTAATCCTTCAATAATTTCTTCTCTAAAACATTTAATAAGTTGTTGTCTACAGAACTCATAAATTTGAAAAAGCTTGATGGCTAAATCCTTTCCATTATCAAAATCTAATGTTGTTTGTAAGGTATATATTATAACGAGTGATCTGCTGAAATATTTAGTTCTTAATTGCCTTTGATTATCAATGCCGGTTGAGAGTACAACTTTATCCATTGATCTTTTTAATTCAGTTACCATTGTTTTAACAACAGCAATCGGATCCTGGGAATTAATTGCTGATTTTTCAGAATTTTTGTAAAAATTTTTAGCTTTATTAAAGTTTTTCAAAGTGATACTCTATATACATGGTTAATTTACCTAACATCCCTTTCAGTCCTGAACATATTAATCATCGGACTGAGTTTGAGAATGGTACTGCAATTGGTATGCCACCAATTAATTTTGAAGAGAGAAAAAACCCACCTCTAACTAATATAAATAATTTGAACGCTTATACTCCATCTCATAACCCTGTGAGAAGGTACAACAAGAACTTAGCTCCGTCAGGAGTTCTAACAGAATCTTTTTTCAAATCTAGAATTTTATTTAACCCTGTATTTATGCATAATGAAGCAGCAACTAGGTATCAAATGATCTCAAGAGTTTTTTATAGTAATGATGATATTAAAACTAATTTATTAAGAGTTGCTTAATCCTCATGTTCATGTTTTTTTTCTTCATTGGTAATCTTTAGGTAAATTTGAAATAAATCACCCTCTGAAACAACTCCAAGGATTTCACCATTTTCTTTAACAACCGGGATAGATTCACCAACGAATGTTTTACATTTTTGAATTGATTCAAAAATACTGCTTTTTTCTTTTAATTTAAGAAAGTTGTTTGTCTTTAGTTTATTTAAAACCTGTTTTTTATTATTTTTATTTAACAATGAATGGAGTTCAAATTTATTTATTAATTTTTGATTTTCATCAATTAAATAACTCTCACTTTTTTGTTCTTTGACCATTATTTTTAAAGCATCACCTAAATTAATATTGTGCGGTAAATAACAATAATCTTTATGAGCAATCTCGGAAACATTGGTCTCCTGTAATTTAATATTTTCTCTTCCAATTTTTAAATCAATTTTTTTATTAAGGAGTACTTTGTCAAAAACTGACTGTCCTATAACTTTATATGACACTAAAGAAGCAAAAACTATACTAACACCAGCGACTAATGTTGCTTCATAGTCTGAAGTTAGTTCTAAAATTATCATCATATTTGCTACTGGTCCACCAATGACACAGCTAGCAAAAGCTGACATTGAGGCAACAGTTAGAAGGTTTAAGTCTAAGTTAGGGTTGATATGCTGAAAAATAAATCCAAGTAAAACACCGGTGCTAGCCCCAAGGAAAAGGGCAGGGGCAAATACTCCCCCAATTAACCCCATTCGCAGACAAATTACTGTCAGCAATAATTTAAAGAATAAAAAACAAATTGCATAATTCAATGAAACAGTACCTTGAATCATATTGCGAATTGATTCTGTTCCTAACCCAATTACCTCAGGTAAATAAATTGAAACTAAACCACATATTAAACCGGCTATGGCAGGTTGAAAGACAGGCTTGATTTTAGAAATGTTAGGAAAATATTTTGGATGAGTAAGTCCGTTCATGTAAATAATTGAGATCAAACCACATATTACTCCGGCAATAATAAAAAAAGGAAAATCATATAAAGATTCAATATCACCTATACTACCTAAAAAAATGGGCTCTATCCCAAATACGTTTTTGGTAAAAACATAAGAAATAATTGAGGCAACAAGTATAGGAGCAAAAGATGCCATAGATTGATGACGAAGAATAACCTCTCTTGCAAAAATTAAACCTGCTAAAGGCGCACCAAATCCCGATGATATTGCTGAAGCTACACCTGCACCAACTACAATATCGTATTGTGTTTTTTTAGGAAATAAATTGTTAATTTCTGCACCAATAGTAGCACCAAAGTGCACTAATGGTCCATATTGACCAACAGACCCTCCAGCAGAAATTGAAAGTATGGAAGCGAATGAGCTTAAAAAGCCAGATTTAATGTCAAGAGGTTTTTTTTCCGAATGTGTAGCTAATATAACATCGGGTGGACCATGCCATCGATCACCAAGTGCATATTCTCGTAAAATACCCACCAATAAACCGATAGAGCAAGGGATCAGGATAATAAAGAATAAAAATTCACCAGTATTTGTGAATAATGAAGCGATAGATTCAAAACTTCGATCAGGATGCCTGAAAACATTTGTTAGATATTTTACTAAGCTTATGAAACCATAAACACTTAGAGATGTAATTATCCCAATAATTGAGCCAAGAAAAAGTGTTATTATTATTGATAAAAACATAAAATTACCCCTAAAGTATAACCTTAAGGGGTAATTTTTCTAATCTTTAAATTTTAAAAAATTAAACTTTTCTTTCTTCGACAGGTATCGAGTCCCATGCTTCTTTCAACTGAGATGCAATTGAGAAAGCCGGTTGAACCATGTTCATATCATTATTGTCCTGAATTCTTTTGCTCATATACCTGATGTATCTGTAAAGATAATTTAAATCTGTCGCTATCTGGTTATTTGACTCTAAATCAAGACAAGTCTGAAGAGTAAAAGCGATTTTTGATATTTTTTCAGCTTTTTCTTTTGATTTATTTGTAACTGCAAGATCCTGAAATAATATTTTTTTCAATTCTTCAATTTCATTTACTAGACCTTCAAACATACGTGCAATTATTTCGTATTGTGAAAGTTTACCTGCATTAATTGCGTCATGAACAAGAGATTCTTTCCTGTTCATGGTGTTTTCTTTATCCATTATTTCATTGTAATTATCCATTTTCCAATAACCTTTCTAAAAATTATATAAAATAATAAACGACTATCTATAAAATTGTTTAGGCAAGAAGCTTGAGTTTTTCTAATTCTTCGGCATTTGCTGTAACAACCATTGCCGTAGCATAGTTTTTGAGTAATGACTGCTTGGTGATTTTTGCTGTTTCCTCAGCAAAATCAGTATCTTGAAGATTTGCTGCTGCCTGGGTTAAATGAGCTGCTGTGGTTGTTGAAACTGTTTGGTAGGCTCTTAATGAATTAAGGCTACCCGCTACAGCACCTAAAGATTGTGTAATTTCACCTATGGTCGTATCCATAGAGTTATTTGAATTTGTTGCATCATTAATATCCGTTGCCGCTATGCCAGTAGTTGGTTTGATTTGTTGTGTATTTCCTGAGTCATCAATTGCTACATTGTAGGTTCTTGCTGATGTACCTAAGACATTTACTCCATTATAGGTTAATGAGCTAACGACAGAATCAATCGTATCACTTAAATAAATTGCCTCAGAATTTAATGCTGCAGTATCAGCAGCAGTATTTGTTGTTTTAGTATCAGCAACACCTACTTCCTTTAATCTTGTTGCTAAGCTATTTAATTCTAATAATGCAGATTCAGCTAATTCCAAAAGTGTAATTCCTGACCCAGCGTTACTTTCAGCTGCTTGGAAACTTGCAGCTCTTGCAGAAAGTGAATTTGCTAGTGATTGTGAGGCGGCATCATTCCCCCCTAGCACACGTAATCCTGTTGCCACTCTTGATATGGAATCATGCAGTGTTCTTGTTATTTTTTTCAGGCTACCAATTGGTACGGCGCTATTCATTGGGACTAGCAAATTTGACAAATAATCCTCCGTTACTTTTAACGACTCAATCTTTAATCTGTTTAATTGGCATAGAATTTGAAAGATATTTCCCACAATTAAAGGAAAAAATATGTATGTTAGATCAGTTGATGTTTTAGAACAGGAATTAAAAGATTTTTTAAGTAACCCTCACTCTTCAAAGACTTTAGCAAAAGCAGTAAATAAAGCAAAAAAAATTCTAAGTGTTGATAAGAAAAGTAATTATGCAAATTATACATTGGCACTTCACAAATTAGCAGTAGCCAATAAAACAGCACCAATGGCAGATTACACAGATGTAGTGAATTCTTTGGAGAAAATTATTAAATCTGATCCAAAGTTTCTTGAAGCGTATTTAATGCTAGTTAAATTATATCGTGAAATTGATAGAAATAAAGAATACCAGTTATTATTAAAAGCCAATGACGAATTTCCAGATCATTATCTAATAATGTTTGATTTAGCAAATATGATGTGTTTTCGAACTGGAGAAAAAGAAAAGGGTTTAGAGTTTTTTGGACGTTGTGTACAAAAACTTCCAATGGTTGATTCAGCTTGGGCTGGTACAGGTAGTGCGTATCTTATAACAAGAAATTTTGAAATGGCATTAACATGTTTTGAAACAGCTATTTCAATTAACCCTGATAATGTTGAATCAATTTTAGGTATTGGTGTTTATTACTTTGAGCATGGTAACTTTGATAAAGCCAGGGAATATTACGAAAAAAGTATCAAGGTTGAAAGAGATAATTTTTGGGGTAATTTTAATTTAGCTTTATTAAAAATGTTACAAGGTGACTATATTGGTGGCTTGGAGGGCTTTGAAAAAAGAAATAAAGATCAATTTCTTAAAAAATATGGTGGCCATGGGTATGTTGAAATGTTGAAAAAGGATATTAAGAAAGATTCTAAACAAAAAATTGTCATATTGAGAGAGCAGGGTTTTGGTGATGACATTATGTTTAGTCGTTATTTAAAACCATTCAAAGAATTAGGTTATGACATTACTTTTGCTTGCCAGCCTGAACTAGAGAAATTTTTTAGATTATTTCCTGAACTTGATGAAATAAAAATAATGAGTCAGATTCCGCAACAACCATTTGATAAGAGAACATTTTTAATGAGTCTGCCTTGGTTGATGTCTGATTTAATTAAGAAAAAAATTAATAAACCATTGGCCATAGATTATGAACGATTTTCTAACGCTGAAGTTGATATTCCTAAAAAATTAAAAGAGATTGTTAAAACAAAAAAATTAAAAGTTGGAATTGCCTGGAGCGGAAGGCCTAGTCACATGAGAGACAATTGTAGAAACATGAGATTAGATTTACTTGATTCACTTTTTAAAAATAAGGACATTGAGTTTTTTGCTGTTCAAAAAATTGAAAAAAAAGAGGATATAAAGTTTTTAAAAAAATATAGTAATGTACATAATTTGTCTGATGACTTGAAATCTTTTATGCACACAGCATACTTCATTGATAAAATGGATGTTGTGTTTACAATCGATACATCTTTAGTCCACCTGGCAGGAACAATGAATAAAAAAACATATTTATTTTTGCCTTTTGTCCCCGATTATAGATGGGGTTTGAAAGAAACTCAGGAATGGTATCCGTCCGTCTCACTTTTAAGACAAAAGAAGCAAGACGAATGGGATTACCCTATCAATGAATGTAAAAAAATTATAAAAAAGTTATCTAAAATTTAAGCAGCAGCGTGAGATATTAAGTCCCAACCTTTATTAATTTCAGCTGTTACTTTTTCTGCACTTTCAAGATAACTAAAATCCTTATCATCCATTACTCTTCCAACTGCATATCTGATATGTTTATAGAGATGCTCAAGGTTTTTAGCTACATCACCACCATTTTTTTTATCTAAGGTGTTTTGAAGCGTAATAGCAATTTTAGCAATTCTAATTGATTTTTCTTGAACTGTCTTAGCATCTTTTTCTAAGTTCTCAAATGTCATCAATTCTTTTATGTCTTTATGCATTTCATTAAGAAGTTGTTTGATAATCTTAATGCCGTCTTTTTGTTTTTTGGTAATAATTTTATTTTCCATTACATTGCCTTTTTTTAAAGTTAATATTGTTTAATAAACGACTGATTTAAAATTTGTTTAGATGTTAAAAATTTTCATAGCTTTATCCACTTTAAACAGAAAAAAAATTACGACACTGTGTCTTGAAAATCTTTCAGAAATAGTTTCGAATGACAAGAATTCCGATCTTTTTATATATGATGATGGGTCTACAACTTATGATGAAAATTTTCTTAAAAACTTTTCACAAAATGTATTAAGATTTCGTATTACTGGCGGAATTGAGAGGTCTAGAGCAAGATCAATGAGAGATTTTGAATACATATACAATGAATTTGATCTTTTTTATATGACCGATAATGATACTATTCATGATCCAGAATTTTTGAATATTTTAAGAAGTATTTATGAATCCTCATCAGAAAAAATTGAAAATAAACTTCCAATTGGATTGTTTAACAGTGTTTTTCACAACGATCCACAAAATATTATTCATGAAAATGAGGTAATTTCTATTAGAAAAACATGTCCTGGTGTAAGTCAATGTTATGACAGACCTATGGTTTCAAAAATAATTAAATTTCTAAATAAAAATCCTGTTTATGAAACTCTTTATGGCTTTGATTACCACTGGCCTGCATCACTTAATATTCCATTTCTTCAAACAAAAACCTCATACCTTGAACATTTTGCGAGAGAAAAAACAGAAAAAGGCATACATTCACCTTTTAACTCTGATGATCCTGTAAAAGATTTAGAAAGGGATAGAGCTTTAAATCCCACTAAATACCTAAAAAAAATAAGAGAAAAAACTATAAAAAAGATTTTTACGAATTAATCTTTATTTGTCTCAAGCATTTGAGTTAACATATTTCCAGTTTCTTGAAATTGTGCTACAGTTGACTCCATAGCTGAGTATTGTCTTGCATACCTCTGTGTTAAACTAGCTACTCTTTGCTCTAAAGTTAATCTTTTTTCAGCCACAGTTTTTAAAGTATCCTCTAAACCAGTCATACGTGTATCTATAATACTATTAAATTTTAAATAGGTATCTAATTTATCTTCAAGTCTATTGATAAAGCTTTTTCCGTAGTAAACTGTCCCAGAAGTAACGCCACTTCCATTGGCTACCTCAATTGTGAGCCCTTGAGGATCCCCCGATGAAACACTATATTGATCTCCACTTTTAGTTGCAGATACACCACCAATTGTATGTGTAGATCCATTTGTAGCAAAAGCATAAGATCCTGGTTTTGTGTTTACAAAATCGAACGATTTGATAGTTATATTTGTATTATTGGTAGAATAATTATTGCTAAAAAAAGCTCTTACTGATTCAGGTTTAGATTTAAACATTGTTTCCATTTTTTTTTTATCAAAAGTCAATGTTCCATCTCTTGTAGTTGCGACGCCTAAATTTGAAAGGTAATAGGGCCCACCTTCATACCCTGATAATGCTGTTGAAGACATTTCTCTTAATTCTGACATTATCTCTCGAAGGGTGCTATCACCAATCAAAGCACCATCGTTATCATTGGTAGAGGGATCATTTGCACCCATTGCAGTCAAGTTTTTCATAACGTCGTTGTAAGTTAATACATAATTATCAACCAAAGATTTAACAGCTGTTAGGTCAACTTCACTAGATATTCTGACAGCTGTACCAGATGTTTTTTTTAAATCTAAAGTAAAACCATCAAATAAATCGTCTACGGAATTGGTCGTTCGTGTCATTGATATACCATCAACGGTGAATGCGGAATTAACTCCGGCAACTCTTTGGTCCATCTGGGCACCATCTGTAGTATCATAAGCATATGATGGTGTACTATGAGAATCTGTAATTTTAATTTCATTACTTGCTCCAGATTGACTTTTAAGCATTAACATATAATTAGAACCATCATAAATAATTGATGCTAAAGCATCTTTATTTCCATCATTATCAGAATCAGTTGCCGCATTATTTATAGCATCCCTCAAATCAACTAATGTACTTGATGATGATGTTGATACATTTATTGCACTAAGACTATTCGCTGTAAAACTTTGTCCTCCTCCTTGGGTTGGATCTGCAGACCAAGTTCCAAAAGTAATTTGTAAATTTCTTGCTCCAACTGTTGCTGTTGGAGAAGCATAGGTAGGACCTGTTAAGGTGTGACTGCTAGCCAATGTACTAACTGTCAGGCTTGAATCAATAGTTGACCCTGATTTATCACCACTTGCAGTTAAAGTAGCAATTGTTGCATCTGACGTATTACCTTTAAATCCGAATTCTTGTTGTGATTGAATATCTAAAACAATATCCTTGAATGTTTTTAAATTACTTTTTAGAAGAGAAAAAGTTGATATTTTATCATTTGTTTTTTCTTCAAGCTTGTCTAAATTTTCTTTGGTTGCTGCGGTGTCGGCATCAACTAAAGCTTTGATTAGTTCTGTTGTATCAATACCAGAACCAACACCAATTTTAGAAAGAATTTCTGTTTTAGCCATTTAGATCCTCTAATAGTATAAACGACTAGAACGAATGTTCATTTATCCTTGGAATAGGACTAAAACATTTTGCATCGTTCTAGATGCTTGCGCAATCATATTCATAGCTGATTGTTGAAGAATTTGTGACTTAGCTAGTCTTGAAGATTCTTTTGCAAAATCAGCATCAAGTATTCTTGATTTAG
>CEVZ01216311.1_pt1 | contig 23282 bp, 35 predicted proteins | sample 361371 | NCBI WGS metagenome assembly CEVZ01 (sample SAMEA2620217, study PRJEB7988) | marine metagenome | isolation source: saline water (ENVO:00002010), including
GGACAAATTATTACTTGGTCTATTGTAGATGAAACAATGCACGCAGAGTCTATGATACAATTATTTAAACAATACATAAGAGAGAACAGACACTTGTGGAAAGACAAGTTAAAGAAAGATATATACGACATCGCAGAGAAGATGGTCGAACTAGAAGAAAAATTTATTGACACTTGTTTTGCTATGGGACCTATGGAAGGTTTAGAAGCAGACGAGGTTAAAAAATATATCAGATATATAGCTGATAGAAGACTTATAAGTATGGGAATGAAGGGTATCTTTAAAGTAAAAAGAAATCCTTTACTGTGGGTAGAAGAGATGATTAATGCTCCTACTCATACAAACTTTTTTGAAAATAGAGCTACTGACTATGCCAGGGGTGCTCTACAAGGTGAATGGCAAGAGGTATGGGCATGAATGAAGAATCGAAGGTAGCGTGGAGACGCCACCCAAACGATTTACTAAAGTTACATGAAAACGGTCTGATAAGTAGAAATGTAGAAACAGACAAACCATTTAAATGGCAGAACATTGAAAGTGAAGCCTGGTTTGAAAAGATAAAAGAAGTAATAGGAGAAGATTGGTACTATTACAATTCAGACGTTACATTATCATATCAATATGATGAACTAGGTTTTAGAAATCATGAGTTAATGTGGAAGAATTTAAATGATTATCCACCTTCCTTTAGACCATATGGTTTAGTTACAGGAAGTTCTATTACAGAAGGTTCAGGTATGTTTTTCAATGACCTGTGGTGGAGAAAGTTTAGAAAGACTCCAATGTACAATATGGCATTGGCAGGTATTGATACAACTATTATAGCATATAACTTAGGTGCATTTTTAAGACAGTATCCTAAACCAGACTTTGTTATAGTATCATTACCAATAACCACATACAATTACTCTTTAAAGAGTGAGAGTAATATTGTTAGAAACTTAGGACCATGGGTAAAAGCATTAGACACTAATCCAGCATATGGACACTTCCTAGATGGTCGAAGAGAGATAGAAGCAGACAAATGGTCAAATGCTATTGCCATTGAAAACATAAAAAATATTTGTAGATCATACGATATTCAATTATATTGGATAGATCACAATAGTACAGTTAGAGAGAACATACATCCAGACTCTCCATTGTACAACTCTATAACATATACTGATAAGGTTATATGTAAACCAAATCCATATCATTGGGAAGCAGATAGGAATATGGAGCAAGTATATGCTAGATTAACACAGGGTGAACCATGGAAGGACTTTAAAAAACCACATGCAAGAGATGGCATGCACCCTGGGGCAGATTGGCATTTAGAATTAGCAAATGAGATAAGAGAAAAGTGGCTGATAGAATAAAGAAGAGAAAAGAATGCACAAATTGCGAGGCAGTATTTAATGTCTCGCACGAGTTAGACCCTCAATACTATATTATTGAGTACTGCCCTTTCTGTGGTCATGAGATTGAAGAAGAAGAAACTTTTGAATATATTGATCCGTTTGAAGAGGAGTATAATAATGGTTAAGGTTAATGTTAAAGACGTAGGAGGTTTCATTGTTAAAAATGATGAACGATATGTTGTTAAGGACAATACACATTTAAAAAATCTAGTGTTAAGTAGCACAGACTTAAACCCTGGTAGGCAAACATCAGGACACAATCACAAAGGACAAGAAGAAGTTTATATATTTACTGGTGGCAATGGTAGAATGTTGTTAGGTGACTATGGACTAATACCTGGAGACCCAGAGGTACTTACAATAAACAAAAATTTTAGAGTCGATGAAGGTGATATAGTTTTAATAGAAGATGGCAAGTATCATCAAGTTATAAACGATTCAGAAGGAATGTTATCTTTTGTATGTGTTTTTGATGGGGGCAGGAATCATTAAGATGGATAAGCCTGTAACGCATAAGCGATACATCAAAAACCCAGATCAATACAAATATGCTTCGGGTTGGTGGCCGAACGCTAACTCAGAAAGCAAAAGTGGGTACCGAAACTGGCCTAATGGTGAAAGCGATTGGTGTCCTGCTGATACAAAAGAACTTTTTGAGAAGAATAGACAAGCAGCGGTAAAAGAAGGTTGGACTGAACACAATGTAAAATACAAAGTTAACAAGTATGGTTTTAGACATCATGAGGAATTTCGTGAGGATAGAAATAGTTTTGTTGCTATAGGTTGTAGTAACACATTTGGTATAGGTGTAAACTATGAACAGTCATGGCCTTATTATGTTTCAAAAGAATTGGGTTTGAATCCTATAAACCTAGGACAACCTGGAGGTAGTATTCAGGCCTGTTATAGAGTAGCTAGAGAATGGATACCTATTATAAAACCTAAGGTTGTAATGTGGTTTGTACCAGATCCTGCTAGAAGAGAATTATTTGTACTGAAAGGTAGTGAAGTACCTAAAAGAGATCAGAATGTAGCGCCAATTCAAGTTAGTCATTGGCAAAGGGATTTAAAATTAAAAAATTATTGGGAAACGGTAAATGAATGTGAAAGTGAAACAATAATGCACAAACGAGCATATTATGATGCAATGGATCATGTATGTAGAGATACAAAACTTGGAGTGATAAGAATTCCTGTAACTATGCAAGGAACTTTGCATAACCCAGGTGAAGGTGAAATGGGTAATCCTGATACCTCTTACTGTGCAAGAGATATGATGCACCCTGGACCTAGAACACACAGGGAGATAATATCACCATTATTTTTAGATGCATATAGTGCCTTATAAATACTACTATGGCAAAGAAACAACCTAAAAAGCATAGAGTATATTGTACCTACTTCCCAGATGGAAGATATTATATAGGGTATTCATGTAAAACTGATAAACAGTTTGAAAAGTATTTTGGTAGTTCAACTATTGTAAAGGAACACAAAGAGGAATTGGAAAAAGAAGTTATAGCAGAATATACAAGTAGAGCACCTGCAAAGATACAAGAATTTTTATTGCAATGGCAACAACGAAATGACCCTAATTGTATTAATGATATGCTACATGTAAGATTACGAGCTAGCCATTTAAAAGAGTTCGAGGAAATTAAATGGAGTCCTAAATGTTAGAAAGTAGAAGTATTACATTTATAATAGGATTATTATTTTCAGCACTTGCTGTTTCAGCAGTCGCTGCATACTTTTCTATTGTAGGATTAATGGCAATATTTAATGGTTTGCCACTATCAATTCTATGGATGGGTATTGTTTTGGAGATAGCAAAACTCGTCACCGCCTCTTGGATTTATCAGTATTGGTCCAGAGTAAAGTTTTTAATGAAAACTTATATGGTTACAGCAGTAATAGTACTGTCAATAATCACGTCTATAGGGATCTTTGGGTTCTTATCTAAAGCACATATAGAGCAGTCTGCTAATACAGGAGATGCTTTTGCAGAAGTACAAAGGATTGAACAGTTAATAGATAGGCAACGAAACAAAATAGAGGTTGCCGAGGAAAGAATAGATAGAATAGAGGCAGGTGGTAATTTAGATGTAACTGAATCCATAAGACAACAAGAAGAAATACGAGATACGGCATGGGAAAGAATACAAGGCGATATAACATACGCCGAGGAACAAATTGAGTCTATTAGGTCAAGTTTGGATACAGATATAGCTCAAAAACAGCAAGAACTTGCAGAATTAGACGCTATAGTAGCATCTTATACGACCCAAGGTACTACGGGTGGAGCATTTAATAGAACAGATAATGTAGCAAAGGGTATTGAAGTAAGGGAACAACAAGAACCACAAAGAGCTTTAATAAACGAACAGATACAAGAGTTAAGAGCATATGCTGAACAACAAATAGCAGGATATCGTAACCAAATAACACAATACAGAGCAGATACACAATCAACAATAGATAGTGCCAACGAGGAAATAAACAGATTACGAGATCAAGAAACATCTTCACAGGATACAAAAGACGCACAAATAGATTCTATTCAGGCAACAATAGACGATGCTTATACACAAATAGAAGAGTATAATGCTACATTGTTTGATAAGAGAGCTATTGTTAGAGATTTAGAGAAAGAAGTAGGTCCTATTAAATATGTGGCACAATTAATATATGGAGATGATTCTGCTAGTAGTATAGACTCAGCAGTTCTTATATTAATAATGTTGCTTATATTTGTATTTGACCCACTTGCTATTGTATTAGTTATTGCTGCTAACCTAAGTTTAAAAGAGCGTAAGGGAGAAATAATAACACCTGTACATTTAGAAGATGATGTTGTTGAATACAAAAAAGAACCTGATGTACAACCTGTTGAACATTCAGATCCAGTTAATGCTGGAGAAGCTTATGAACCTGACTTGTCTAAAAATGCACAAGTACAAAAAGAATTAAATGAATTACATGACGTTGAACCTGAAAAGAATTGGGTTAGCGATAAGTATGGGAGTGAGTCTGCTATGGACCCTAAGAAGGAAGTAGACTTACAGTGGTTAATAGATAAAAAATTAAAGGATAAAGAATAATGCCTAATTTAGAAGAAAAAGACTTTGAGCCTAACAGAAATAATGACGAGTGGAGATCTAGAGTAGTAGATCATTTACAATCTGGTTATGGTTTGTTTACATTCCAGAAAGCAGATGGTAGTATTAGAGAAATGAAATGTACATTGAAACATGATGACATACCTGAAACATCTAATCTAAAAAGTAACTCTAAACCAGGGCAACTTGTAGTTTGGGATTATGAAGTAGAGGGTTGGAGAATTGTTACATTTGAAAAAATTCTATCGTGGATTTCGTTAGGACCAAACAAAGACAGACCCGAAAACGAACAAACCTGGGCCAGAGAATAAAATAAATGGTCCTCTAACTTCTTGACCTTAAGTTCACTTGGTCTTATAATTACTAATATGAAACTTAAGGAAGACCTATCATGGCTAAAAAGAAACAACGAAGTCCTTATCTTATTAAGGAACCTAATTGGGCTAAGCACACTCTTGCAGAGTCCGAAGAAGATAAAAAACAAGCATGGGAAAATTGCTGGTATTTTATCCATTATGAAATAAGTTCTAAAGAATGTTACAACTCATTCCGTCATTGGACTAAGACACATTCTACTTGGACTAAAGAGGAAAGGAAGAAAGTTCTGGAAGCACCAGACTATGCTTACTTATCCATATCTGAATATACCTATTTCCATAGTAAAGTAGGGTTTATGACTCCACAACAGGAAGAGTATATTTACAGTAAATACGATTACTTCTTACAGACAGCAGAAAAGAAAAAGGCAGAGAAGGTTAAGGCGGTAGAACGAAAGGTTGTACCAATTAGACAAGAACTAAGTCTTTTTATGGGTGCTGTTGATGAAGCAATTGATAAACTAACTACAGGTAAAAAGGTAACTGATAATCTGCTTGCTAGTGTTAAACTAAACAAGGAAGAAGCTGCACAAGCACATAAAGAGATTAGTGTTATATTAGATGAATTTAAAGAACTTGTAAGAGTTCGTAAAATTAAGGATAGAAACGATTGGGACGACCAACTTGTTGAAGGATATTCACATCTTAATACACCTAACACAAGGAAACTTATTGATTGGTTAGAAGCAATACTACTTGCTCTAATGGAAAGCAGTCAGAGGAAAACACCTGTTAGACGTAAGAAAGCACAAGATCCTAGAAAGATAGTAGCACGTCTAAGACACTTACAATCTGATAAGGACTTAGGTATAGCGTCTGTGAACCCTGTAGATATATTAGGTAGTTCAGAGGTATGGGTGTACGACACTAAGCGCCGTAGACTAGGGCTATATAAGTCTAAGGGTGATGGTGGACTAGGTGTTAAAGGCACTTCTATTACAGGATACGAACCTGATTTGTCATATGAAAAGACATTGCGTAAACCAGATGAGCAACTTCAACTTATAATGAAGAAGTCTAAGAACGCTTTACATGATGTCGTAGGTAAGATACGAGGTAAACAAATGAAAGTTAAAACTCGTATTAATCCTAATATGTTATTGCTAAAGGTACAGTAATGGTTTATATATTTGATGTGGATGGGACATTGACCCCATCAAGAGGAACAATAGAGCCTACATTTAAAGACTTCTTTATGGACTTTGCTAAGAATAACAATGTTGTTCTAATCACAGGTAGTGATAAGGCAAAGACAATAGAACAATTAGGTGAGGATTTATATAATACTTGTTCACGAGTATATAATTGTAGCGGCAATGATGTTTATACAGGTAATGTACAATTAAAATCTAAGAAGTTTACATTACCTGAGGAAGAACATAATTGGTTGAGTATTGAACTGATGGATAGTAAATTTCCATTACGAACAGGACTACACTTTGAACACAGAAATGGCCTGGTTAATTTTAGTATTGTAGGCAGGAATGCTACACTAGCAGAACGACAACTTTATGTTAAGTTTGATAAAAAGCATAAAGAACGAGAACGAATTGCTGGTAAGTTTAACCAAATATTTAACAATAGAACTTGTGCATTTGTTGGTGGTGAAACAGGAATAGATATATTTGCAAGAGGTGGAGACAAATCACAAATATTAGCGGACTATCAAAATGAGATAGATGAAATAAGATTCTTCGGTGATAGATGTGACCCTTTAGGTAATGATTACCCACTTGCTATATTATTAAAACCAGAACAGGTTAATCATGTTACAGATTGGAAAGATACCTGGGACAGATTATGTCATGATACAGGAGAGATACCGCAATGATAGTAGTTGATTACAATCAGACTGCTATAGGTTCTTTTATGGCAGAGATAAAAGGGAAACCTAATCCTCAGGTTAATCTACCTTTACTTAGACATATGGTTTTAAATACTATTAGATCATACAATAAGAGATGGGGTGATGAGTTTGGTGATATAGTTATTGCATGTGATAACAGACACTATTGGAGACGTAAGTATTATCCTCATTATAAAGCAGGCAGGAAGGCCACTAGAGAATCTAGTGGTATGGATTGGGGAGAGATATTTACAGCATTAAATCTTATACGAGATGAGATATCAGAGTACTTACCTTATCCTGTTATAGATGTAGATGGTGCTGAGGCAGATGATGTAATAGGAACATTAGCAGAGTATAGTCAAACAATAGGAGAGTCAGGACCATTATTTGCAGATGAGATTATACCAGATCCTTTTTTAATTATATCAGGTGACCACGACTTTAAGCAGTTACAGAAGTTTCCTAATGTAAGGCAATGGGCACCTGCACAAAAGCGTTGGGTAAAAATAAAAGGACCTGCAGATCAAGTTTTAATGGAACATATTATTATAGGTGATAAAGGTGATGGTATCCCTAACATGTTATCAGACGATGATGTGTTTGTAGAGGGTAAAAGACAGCGTCCTATCCGTAAGGTTTTGTTAAATGAATGGAAAACATTACCACCACAAGAGTTCGTAACAAGTGAAACAGCACATGGTTACACTAGAAATAGTATGCTAATAGATTTAACCAAAACACCAGAAGATATAAAAGAAGCTATTATAAATAGTTTTGTCTCCCAACAAGGAGGCGATCGTAATCAACTCTTGAATTATTTTATTGCAAATAAAATGGATAGATTGATTGATGTTATTGATGATTTTTAAAAGGAAGTAATATGTTAAAAAAATCACTTTTTGTAATGATGTTATGTCTCGCACCATTCAGTGCATACTCATCTCCAGAACTATCAGGCTCTATCGGTTTGGGTTCTGATTATGTGTGGAGAGGAGTATCTCAGAATAATGGCGACCCAGCACTATCAGCAGGTTTAGAACTAAGTAATAACGGCTTTTATGTTGGTGCATGGACATCACAAGTAGATTATGGCGATGACGCTAGTGTAGAATATGATTTCTACGGAGGTTATAGCACAAGTTTATCTGACCTCGTGTCTATTGATGTAGGTTTAATCCAATACAATTTCGATGGCGACGATAATGCTTCTGTTGAAGAAGTATATATTGGTGGCTCAATCGGTATATTTGGTGCAACTTACTACCGTGATCTAGATAACTCAGACAACGAATTCGTAAATGTAACAGTAGATGTTATGAATAAAGAAGGTTGGAATCTGGCTCTAGAACATGGTGAAACTATAGATGGCGCTGACTATCAAGCTCTAAATATATCTAAGGATATTGGAAAAGTTAACTTGTTAGCACATCTCGGTTCAGAGGAATCAGTTATAGGATTAAGCTATAACTTCTAAACCAAAAGGGCAGGCAACTGCCCTTTAAACTTATAAATAAGTAAGTGTATAATATGGAGAAATAAATTATGAGTTTTTGGACAAAATTTGTTGACTTTCTAATTGGTCCTCCTACAGGAGAACGAGCTAGAGATAAAAAAGGTCGTTACAAAGCTGACGACAAATCCACCCCAGGTACTAACGAAGCCTATAAAGATGGCAGAACTCCTAAGAAAAGGAAAGGCCGTCCTAAAGGTTCTAAGAATAAAAAGGCTAAATAATGGCACAAAAATTTAGACAGGTTAATGAAGGCCTTGATTGGGTATTCCAAGGTAAAGGTAAAAAAGAACAAATAGACAGATTAAAGGAACTAGCAGCAAACAATCAGACTATCGTTCCATTAGTCCGTTGGGGTGTAGGTGCTGAGATTATTGACTGGGGTCTGCCTGAAGGTATGCCTGATGGCAATAAAATACAAGATGATATACCAGATGGTATGGGAGAAACTACTATTCTTCTTGAATGGAGAAGGATTAAATCCTTTACAGATCCACAAAGTAATATGAAAAACTTACCACAATGGAAACAAGAGATGAGCTGGTTACAAATCCTAGAAGGTATTCATCATAAGGAAGCAGACTTGCTTACCCATGTTAAAGATAGAGCTTTAATTGTATTGTATCCTAAATTAGAAGGACTATTAAAAGACTTAGGCATTACAAAATATGATGCTGTTACTAAAAAAACAAAAAAGGCTTTTAAGGCAAAAGATACTTCTAAGAAAATGGAAGAGCTAAAAGCAAAGGTAGACTTTACTGAAACACCAACGGCATAAATACAGATGTGTCGAAAGGAAGCCCAAATAAAGAAACATTTTGCTCTTATCCGTTTGAGAACTTATTCTTAGAGACAGACGGTAAAGTTAAACCTTGTTGTGCCATGGAAGGCTCACTAGGTAACATAAAAGAAATCCCTATAAAAGAAATAGTAGATGGACCTCTCATTAAAGAGATGAGAGAGTCTATTTGTAATGGTGAGTGGCACCCTGCCTGTATTGGTTGTAAGACTTACGAGTCTAAAGGTATGGAATCACAACGATCTCAGAATGCACTAGGTAGATGGGACGACTTAAAAGATAAGATAACACCTGATTACTTTGCACTAAAAGAAACAGACTTACGATGGAGTAATACTTGTAATCTATCGTGTACATATTGTGGTCCACACTTTTCATCACAATGGGCTAGAGTTAAAAACGATTACAAGTGGAAGAACCTACCTGATACACCAGACTCAATGATTGATTATATGTTTACTGTTCATGGTGATACATACAAGTCTGCTAGTTTATTAGGCGGTGAGCCATTACTATTAAAACCCAATCTTAAACTTATTGAGAAGGCTAAAGACTCAGAGGACTTTAAGTTTTTTGTATTGAGTAATTTTATGTCTCCTATGGAAACAAATGACATAGCACAGGCCTTACTAGAATTTCCTCAGGTACAATGGCAAGTTAGTTTTGAATGTATAGGTCCTCGCTTTGAATATGTAAGACACAATGGTGTCTGGGATATATTTGAACATAACTTAAGATATATACATGAACGTTCAGGACAAAAGATAAGAGTATTCCCTACATATTGTGTCTATTCTGCTCTAAATTTAGCAGAATTTTATGATTATGTACTTAATTCTGACATATTTGATAGGAACATAGGTTGGACTGGTCTTATTACACCACGAGCCTTAGATATAATGGAACAAAAACCTCACATTAAAGAAGAAGCATTAAAACAATTAGACCTAGTGTTAAATAATGTAGACATAGGCCCTAAAGAGCCACAACACCAACTTCTATTAGGATTTAAAAAGGCATTAGAAGATAGATTATGTGAGTCTGGAGAAGACTTTACAAGTTTCCATGCAATGACAGATAGATTATTAGGAAAGATAAAAGGACCACTTACTGAGGATAAATTGCCATCTAAAAAGCTGTGGCCTATATTATTCAGGTAGTTTCTCAGGGTCTGGTCTGTACTTATCATAAAACCTACCCCATTGCCAACCCTCTGGTAGTGGTTCACTAACAGCTATTGTAGTAGTTACACCATCAGGTGATACACACCATCTACGACGCTCTTTGAGTGCTGCAGCCTGGTGCATTTTCTGTCTTGTTTCCTTTGTATGCCTACGACCCCACATAGGATTATTCTCACCACCTCTTGTGCCAGTCATAGTTCTAGATACTTTCTCTCTAAACTCAGGACCTCTACCATTTTGTACTGCTGGATGATTCTCACCTAACTTTGCCTCTCTTATTCTTTCTAATCCTTCTGGTGTGTGCTTAGCAGTACGAGCTCGTGCTGTATCGCTTTTAATGTTAAGTCCTAAGTATAGTGCATGTTCTCTTATCTGTTCAACAGTAGAGAACCTTCTAACCAGCTCTCTAGGTTTAGGAACATCTTGTACATGGTCACTATCTGTGATATAAATTTCGTTATTATGGATAAAGAGAAAGAATAAGTTTGTCATTTTGCTATTATAAATCTTGCAGAACGTCTTGTTCTGGAAGTCATGTACTCATATGTAAATTTAATAAAATCATCGGCTTCATCATTAACTTGTTCAATAATTATAGGTTGTACGACATTTGTTACATGTATTGCACTTAACCAACCACGTTCATCATCATACCATTTCTTTTGTTTTTGATCTAGTTTACTCTTTACAGATGTTAGAGTAAGTTTTGCATTTGGTTTCTTATCACCTGGAGCGTTGTATTCTCCTATTGGTAATAGTTCTGTTTGTGGTAACCATTTGTTCTGTTCTTCTGACCATTTGTCCCAGGGTGGTAATGCTCCTACGACATATTTAGTATCTTTTTGTGCTTGTTTAAACTTCTCATTACCTTTTACGAAAGCATTAAAGAATTTCTGTGCTCTTTGTGGACTAACATTAGCCCATACCTTCTGCATTATATTATGTGAACCAATACTACCACCTCTAGCTAATGCACCACCAATAAACTCTGTCTTCCATGAGGCACCGGAAGCATCATGCCTAAGTTTAATTTGTCCTCCACTACCTTCTGCTACACAACCAATCTGTAAGTCCCTGGCAAAACCTTTAGCACCTATTTGTTCTCTTTTTGTTATAGGTTGCCAACTATCTACAGTATCACCAAATCTACCTGAAGCACTTGGGTCTCTCTTAATTTCAGCTAGTATCTTTTCTTCTTGTGAACGAACATAGTTTATTTTATATAACGCTGCTGTATCACCTGCCTTTTTAAGTGATAGTGGTAGTAAATGTCCCTCGTCTATTAGTTTTATTATAAGAGGATTAAAGTGAGCATCAAATATATAATTCTGTTTTTTCTCTGCAACTGTTACTTCATTTTTTATTGCTGCTTTGCCAGCGTCTGTGGAAAAGTATATATCTGCTGGACTCCATTTGTTTACATCTCCAAATGGTTTGTCCTCATTTTTGTTAGCAATTTTAAATATCTTTTCTAGATTACCCATGACATCTTCATCACCTCTGAAATAGAATATTTCATCAAATCCTTCTGGTACGAACTTAGACTTTAAGTCAGCGTCTAACTTGTCTGCTATATCTTTTATTAATGTGATTGCAATAGTTCTACTAGATAAATGCCACTTCTCGTCTTTTAAGAACTCTCTTAATACTCTTAAATTAACATCAGGTAATGTTTTAGACATTATCCTATCACTCCAAGCAAGTTCTACTAAGTCTTTTCCAGTATTAATATAATCGTTTCTAAGAGGTAATACTCTGTTCTCGAACTCTTCAAATGTTTCTAATCGTTTACGACCTGTCTTTGTACCAGCTTTATTAACAGCATCTACATATGCATCTGGTCCTTTGAATATCTTCTCTACTTCTGTTGCACCTATATAGTCTGCCATAGCACAAAATAGTGCTTGTGCGCATTCTGCTTTTGCCGTTGTATCTGCCATACCAGTTTATCCTTATGTGTAAATACTATTTATAAATAAGAATAGGAGTTATATTATGTCCAAAGATAAGAAGAAACGATCACCCAAAGTCCTAGAACGATATGAGAGATGGAAAAGGGACAGGGAACGCAGGAAACGTCTAGAAGAAATCAGAAAGAGAGACCCGTTTATATATGATTAGGTGGGGTATATCTGCATACAATCACGATGCGTCTATTGCAGTAGTAGATGATAATGAGATATTATTCGCTGCACATGCAGAGAGATATAGTGGTGTTAAGAACGATCCTAATCTAAATCAGGATATAATAGAAGATGCCTTACAGTATGGTGAGCCTGACCAAGTTCATTGGTATGAGAGTCATTTTAGAAAGAATATAAGACGTTGGTGGGCTGGCCAGCAGTGGAAAAAGAACGACTTTAGAGAAAGACTAAGAGAGTTTGGTGTAGATAAAAGAATAAGATATCACATGCACCACGATACACATGCAGCTGCTGGACTATTTACAAGTCCATTTGATCCATACGAAACAATGATACTCGTTATAGATGCTATAGGAGAGTTTGATACCACAAGCATATACAGAGGTATGTACACTGCACCAGGGCTTAGTAGCGGGTGTATGTGGTCTAAGAGTTATCCTAAGTCATTAGGATTATTTTATAGTGCTATGACCCATAGAATAGGGCTAAAACCTAATGAGGACGAGTATATATTAATGGGAATGTCAGCATATGGAGATCCTGATAGGTTTTACAACGATATTAAACCACTATTAAAACAGAATGTTCATAGAGGTGTTAGAGGATTGTTGCCTGCATGTAATAGTGAACAAGATCATTTTGATATGGCAGCAGCTACACAGAAGATATATGAGGAAGAGTTTAGAAAGTTATTAGTTAAATCTAAGAAATGGGATACGACTAACAATCTAGTTATAATGGGTGGGTGTGCATTAAATTGTGTTGCTAATACTATTGCACTAGAATATTATGACAATGTATGGATAATGCCTAACCCTGGAGACGCTGGCTCATCACTAGGAGCAGTATTAGATTACACATATGATAAGGTAGAGTTCAGTCCTTATCTTGGTCACAATATACCAGGTCCTTATCCAGCACAAGGATTATTGAATGAGCTAATGGATACAGGCATCGTGGGTGTAGCAAATGGTAGAGCAGAGTTTGGACCAAGAGCATTAGGTAATCGTTCACTACTAGCAGACCCTAGAGGTCCTGATATAAAAGATAGAGTTAATGAGATAAAGAGACGACAGAAGTTTAGACCATTTGCTCCAGTAATACTAGAAGAGGAAGCATCTAAGTATTTTGAAATGCCATGTAAAGAGTCACCATTCATGCAGTTCACTGCTAGATGTAAAGAGCCTGGTATGTTTCCTGCTATTGTACATGTAGATGGCACAAGTAGAGTTCAAACTGTTACAAGAAAACAACATCCTGGACTATATCAACTGCTGGTAGCATGGAGAGATAAGACAGGTTGTCCTATGTTATTAAATACGAGTCTAAACATTAAAGGCAAACCTATTGTAAACAACACAGCAGACGCCAAGGCATTTCAAGCACGATATGATGTGAGGGTATTATGATATTTCGTTGGACATTTGAAACTACAGATGATAAAGTTGAGCATATCGATTATCTTTTATATGAAAATGAATTAGTAGAGGCATGGAAAAGTATTTTTGAATTCAGTGGAAATAATAATACAGACTTTTATGGTCTTGGTACACAAGGTGCTGATGACATGATTAGAAGAAGCTATCCCCTACTTGAGCCTTACTTAAAAGATGAAGATAAGGGTATAGATATATCAGTATTAGATACTCAAACACTTAACAGATTACATACTATATTTCATTATTATGGCGAAGAAAAGTGTCCACCCGACCAGGAGAGGTTTCCTGATAAAAAATACCATGGTGAACTGTTAAAGGATCTTAATATAGGAATACATAAATTAGAAGCTGGTGAAAGTAATAGTTTTATGGGTGTGTTCTCTCCTAAGAAGAATCCTCAACGAGTGTTCGGGCCTCATGCGCTCGAAATACCTAAGAGTTGGTATAGAAAATACTTTAATCATAGACCAGTGTCAGGTGATTTACTTTTAGGTTATGCTACAATAGGAAAAGACTTGTTAAATTCTTATATACAGAACGATATAGATAATTTAAGTAATCTTGCTTATCAAAGGTATGTAAGGCAGGAGTTTAGAATTTGGTTTGCTGAAAGCCCACAACAACCTGGTAGACTTAAACAGGCATGGAACTGGGCAGCATCAAATGGATTTGATTCAATACCTGATCATAAAAAGTATTGCCTTAGACCTAAATTGGGTAAGATTGTTACAGATTTATCACATAAAGAAGCTAGATTATTATTCTCTAAATACAAGAGATATCTGTCTTGGGAATTTCTCACATATAAATAGTAATTGCTAGAAAACATGGAGAACATAATGGCATCGAAATTTAATAAATTACTTGACGCTAAATTTACACCACCTAAAAGGTGGGAGCTACAAGCTAGTCTTATATTTGATAGTGATATACTAGACGAGAAAGACAGAAAAGCGCTTAAAGCAATTGGCGTCAATCTTACAAAGGCAGGAAAGATTACTGCCAAGAAAGGATTTAAAACTGATTTGGCTTCAGTACCTAGAGTGGCATGGGCATTCATTGCCCCATTTGATATAGCAAGATCAGCTGTTATACACGACGAGTTATACTCTAAAATTAGAGAGTATCGTGAAGAGAACGGCTATCATGTCGGCTCAGGTGGTGGAGGAGAAACCGCTCAATCAAAACGACTGTCAGCACAATGTAAGGAGATAGCAGACAGAGTATTTCTAGAGGCAATGTTGGAATCAGATCCTCCTATTGCTAAATGGAAAGCATATGCATCTTACTATTCAGTCGTATTGTTTGGACGTTGGTCAATCATTCCCAGAGAAACTGACTAATCATTAACTAAAAACAGGAGCAACTTATGTTAGATTATCTAAAGGATCGCATCGGAGAAAGAACATCTTGGGACGGTGCAGTTATTATAGGAGTATCACTTGCTATTATATTGTTCGGCGGACTTGCCAAAATAGCAGCGTGGGTGGCTTTAGCATACGGAATATGGACATTAGTCAAAGGCGAATAACATATTAAATCATTAAAAGGAAGAGTACCAAAAGCGCTAATCGAGGTTGACTTTAGGTACTCTTTCTGCTATCATGTGTAGTAAATCGAGGAATATATATGACACAATATGATGAAGAAGTTGATTACCAGCGTACAGTACTAAGAGCTGAGAATTGGGCAAAAGGTATTAAAACCATACATTCACATGGCCTTAAATCCATGTGGTATGACAACAGACCACAGGATACTGACGAGAGTATGGTTAGAGATATCCAATACAATGACGGCAGTATCAAAAGAACTATCCTAAAAACAGGTCAAGAAGTCTGGTTTGCAGATGAGAAATTGTCTGGTGATAGACTTGTTGACGCATACTTACAGAGAGGAAAATAGAAATGGCAATACCAACAGATCTTGGTACCATGAATATCAACCGTGTAAGTGGATTAGATCCATCAGAAGTTGCAGAAAGAATAAAGAGACTTACAGAGTTTCAACTAACTCAACTGGCAAGCATACTAGCTGAAGACTATATGGCTGATAAGTTATTACCTAAGTTAGAGTATGCACTAATGGAGAGGAATTCACCACTTACTAGAATTGATATGCCTAAAGAGGATTAGAATATGCACCCTAATAACCATGTTGAAGTGTTTGGTGGTTTAAAGGGTCAACGTAAAATAATAGAACAGGTAGTTGAGCATTGCGTTGATCAACTCATACCTAGAGTTAGGACTCTATGGATTGAGGTTACACTAGACAGATTAGAAAAGAAAGAGAATGTTGTTGGTTATTGTAGCCACATGGACCACAACTATTATTGGTTGGAAATAGATAAAGACCAAAAAGTATATGATTTAATCCTAACCACATGCCACGAGATGGTACACGTCAAACAAGGTGTAAGGAAAGAGCTTACACATATCGAAACAGGACAAAAAATGCTATGGAAAGGCCAGGATACAGGTAGGAAACAACCATGGGAGAGAGAAGCATGGCAGTTACAACCTAAACTAGCACATAGTTTTATTAAGAATACCCTAAAAACTTCCATAAAATCAGTAAAATCGCTTGACAAAAGGTTCTAAAGAGTGCATAATTATAGTATGATAAACAAAAATAAGATAATATTAACAGATTGTGATGGTGTATGCCTTGACTGGGAATTTGCATTCCACACATGGATGGAAACAAATGGTCATGTAGCAGTAAACAAAGGTGTTTATAGTGTGTGCAATCAGTATGACATAACTAAAGAACAAGCAGACAGATTAGTTGCTCAGTTCAATAGTTCAGCACACATGGGCTTTTTACCACCCTTAAGGGACGCACAGTATTACATTAAATTACTAGCTGAAAAGTTAGGATACAGATTTGTAGCAGTTACAAGTCTAAGTGCAGATGTATATGCACAGCAACTTAGAACATGTAATCTCAAGAAACTATTTGGTAGTGATACTTTTGTAGAGTATCATTATCTACCTTGTGGTGCTGATAAAGATGAAATCCTAATTGAGTTGGCTAATAAATACAATGGAAGTATTTGGGTAGAAGACAAATACGTCAACGCAGAAGCCGGAGCACTTGTTGGATTTGATGCTTTACTCATGGAACATGGGCATAATTTAGACTACAACAGTCCGACGGCGGATGTAACAATGGTCAAGTCCTGGGAGGACATTTACAATTATGTCAGTAAAGAGAGAAATACCAACTGAAGAATTAGAAAACTCCAAAAGAATATTTAAATCAGCTACTCCTAAATATACTGTTGATTGGTATGTTAAATGGATAGCTTCAATATTCATATTGGTAGCAATGTCAATGAGAGGTGTTGTAGGTTTCGAACAAACAGATTTAATCCTGTCTTGCATAGGAGTAACATTGTGGTTGATAGTAAGTGTTCTATGGAAAGACAGAGCTTTAATATTACTTAATGGAGTGGGCTTACTATTTTTACTTAGGAATTTAGTTACAAGTCTATCAGGATAATGCACGGTATAATATTAGGTGGTATCCTAGAAAGAGAGGACACCAGCGAAACTAGAAATCAATTAGACGCGCAAGACGATAAAGATAAACCTGATTTCTGGCCTAGTATTAAAAGATCAGCAGGTGCACATCGTATTGCTACATTTTTACGAGAGGAAGGTTGGGACATTGAAGTCCTAGACTTCTGGCCTGCATGGACACGAGATGAACTAGAACAATTCTTTGAACAACGAGTAAGAGAGGATACAGTCTGGGTTGGATTGTCTGCTATGTTTCCATTAGGAGGCTCAGGTAAAAAGAATCAACAACGAGTGGTAGAGCTTGTAGAGAATCTTAAATATCTGAAAGAGAAATATCCTAATCTTACATGGGTTGGTGGCTCACAAAATATTAATGCCACATTAGCATATCCATTAGATTATTATATAGGAGGTTTCGGTGAGTATGGCATACTAGAATTGCTAAAGAAACTTACAGGGCAACCTAATAAATGTATAGTTCATAGGAAGCATTATTGGGGTCATGATAGAAATGTAATAGAATGCCAGACAGATTTCCCAGCATATCCTTTTCCTAATGCTCATGTTAAATATGAGGAGAGAGATTATATACAACCAGATGAGATACTAACTGTTGAATTAGCTCGTGGGTGTAAGTTCCAATGCAAGTTCTGTTCATTTACAGTGCTAGGAGTTAAAGGTGATTACTCCAGATGTGAACAGAGCCTAGAAGATGAACTAAGAGATAATTATGAGAGGTGGGGGACAACAATGTACACTATCTCAGATGAGACAGTGAACGACAGACCTGAGAAACTAGCAAAGATAGCTCGTGTTGTTAGGAAATTACCATTCAAACCACAGTTATCAGGATTTGCCAGAGCAGACTTATTAGTAGCACATGGAGAAGAAACTTGGGAAGACATGTGGGATATGGGCTTTTGGTCTCACTTTTACGGCATAGAAACATTTAATCATCAGGCAGGTAAGTATGTAGGCAAGGGTATGAATCCTGATAGATTAAAAGAAGGACTTATTAAAGTTCGAGAATGGTTCCAGGCAAAAGGTAAATACAGAGCTACAATATCTATGATAATAGGCATACCACATGAAACAAGAGAATCATTCCTCGATGCTAAAGACTGGGTAATGAAAAACATGCCAGGACAATCATATAACTTTGCACCGTTGATGATAGCAAATAATGACAGTTTACGAATGATGACCAACCCTAGTGTATTTGATAAGACATGGCAAGAAGGAAATATATTTAGAGAGAAGACACACGAGGAGTTAGGAGTTGATTATAACGAAATACCTGAACGACTCCGAGAAGTAGTAGAGTTTTACATGAAGGCAGATGGAGTATTAGATTGGGAACATGACCACATGAGTGTCTGGGACGCATGGAAGATATTTGCTGAGATTGTATCAACACCTGAATTACCTAGTAAACTAGGCCCAGGCATATTTTATTACCACAGATATATTACAGGTGGTAAATACAATTTAGACGACATGAGAAAGACATTTGCAGACATAAAACCATTGGGTGTTGATAATATAAAACTGCACATGTCATTAATAGAAGATTACAAGAAAAGGAAACTAGCATGAGTGGAATAGAACTAGCAATAATGGCAGGAGTAATGTTTGGTTGCTCCTATACAAGTTACAAAATAGGAACAAAAGAAGGTATAGCAAAGATGATTGATTTTGTTATGTCAAAAAGAGACAAGAGAGGTTATACAATGATGTATTTCCGAGGCAATGAAATAGAATTTGTTGATCCTATGACATATAATATACAAGTGATGGACTCAATAGCAGAGGCAATTGAAAAGCATGATAGGCGCAGCTGAAAGATATGATATGTCCAGGCCTCTAAGGACTTACTTAGAGACTGCTAACATGACAATATATAGTCATGGCCCTGATGGTGTTGAGCCTTTTGAATCCTTTTTCGAACAGAACGGAACGACTTGTACTCTAGCTCTAATGAAACCATCACATTGGAGATACTATACACAAGAGCTAGTACATAAGACTCATGTCCTAGTTATACGAGAACCTCTTGAACAGCATCTGACTGCTAGCAATATACATATTAAGTCAATGAAGAAGTTACAACAGAAGAGAAATAATTTATTTTACCACACACATCTACATCCTTATTTGAGTGTGGTCGAGGATGCTGAGTTTGATTTTTATATAGATCATGCTAATCTTAAAGCATATTTGTATAGTGATTATAAACCACGAGTGGTTAATGAAGGTCCTATACTATTTCCTATTGATAATGAGATGAGAGCATACAATAGAATTGTAAAAGATAAAATGGCACTAACAATACAGAACTGGAAAGATTTATTGTTGTATGGTCAGGTAGGTAGCCCATGAGTGTAACTAACTGGACAACATTCAGAGTTCTCTTTATGTTCACACTCTTACCTATTGGCCTTTACAATGCCTTTACCCAGCTGCAACTATTTACGATATTAATATTTGGTATTTTAGGAATTATTATTGTACGACTAGGCAACATAGGATATCATAGGTGGTTAACACATAAACAATTTGAGCCACATGACAAAGGCAGATTGATAATGCTAACGTCAATGTTGTTATCAGGCCTGACACCACCAGGACATTATGTACATGCACATTTAAATCATCACAAATTTAGCGACCAACCAGGAGACCCACATAGTCCTAAACAGTTAGGCAAGTTACAATATTTCCTGGGACGATATGCACCAACAGGAACTGTCTTTATGAGATATTATATGCAACAGAAAGATGCTGTTGCTCTGACTAAGAATTATTGGGATATGTATATTGCCATATGGGCATTACTTATGTTTATACAGCCCTGGTTATTAGTTTTGTTGGTGTTTATGTTTTGTTGGGGTTGGATTGGCACATTATATCTTAATTGGGCAGGACATGGAGGCACAAAGGGTGAGCCTACTAATTTAGGATTCTTTAGTAACATATTTTTAGGAGGTGAGGACTATCATGCTAATCATCATGAGAATCCTGGTAAATTGTTAATGGGTAAAAACGATTTTAGTGCCAAATATATTATTCCTTGGCTGAGTAAATGACATTTGTTGTAAATGAGAATTGCATAAATTGTAAGCATACAGATTGCGTAACAGTATGTCCTGTTGATTGTTTTTATGAAGGACCCAACATGCTAGTCATTAATCCTGATGAGTGTATTGATTGTGGTATTTGTGTTCCTGAATGTCCTGAAGAGGCAATACAACCTGAGGACGAGGCAGAACAGTATTGGATAGACATGAATGCCAAACTATCATATGAACCTGGATGGGAGATGATAGATGAACAGAAAGACCCATTGCCTGGCTGGGAGGAAGCATCAGGCACAACTGGTAGAGAAATAAAGTATTATGAAATTAAGGACTGAGAGAGTTAAACTTGTAACAGGACCTGGAAGAGGAATTACATTTAATATAATAGATAATCCTTTTACAGAGATGTGGTTCGAGAAGTTTAAAAAAATGTTAGAAACACATAATTATTTTGATTATGTAGATCCTCAACCATTTGTAACAAAAGAATGGGATCAGGACAAAGCTGAACAACATGAGAACGAAATAAAATATGCTATAACAGAGATAAACAAGAGGGGATTGAACTTCCCTATTGATCCTGAAGATGTCAAATTTGAGCCTAACAAAGACACACGAATTCTACTTAATCGTCTGCACAGACATTTTACAACAGCAGATTTAACCAATGCCACTTGGTACACATGTCTGGAGACAGAATATAAAAAAGGCATGGGCTTTTGGAATCAGATACGATATGAGTTGGATTGGTTTAAGAATATTATACATGTGATTAACGATCATGTGCATATGGTTGAGCATATGATACCATCCAAACGAGCAGAACAATATCAGAAATATCAACGACATCAGCTGGTATTTGACACGAGCCGTGGAGGAGACTATTGGAAATATATATCATTAGATAAAACAAATACACCAGCAAAAAATGATGGCACATTATATAATGATTGCTATTCAAAAGATGCTACAGAATATGATATTTGGATACACCCACATCAGATATTAGGCAAGAGTTATTTACGAGCCTATTGCGATTATGATGATCCTAAGGAATGGGATATAACGGTACCAATAGTTATATCAGGATCAATACAGATAGGCAATATGAAAGCATTTTATAATGACACGATAAACAAATGGTTACGAGCTAATAATATACAACCAGGGCCAATGACTTGTGGTTTGCCAATAGGAAATATAGAAGAATCAGACCCAGATCCATATAATATGTTTAGTGGGTGCATACAGAATATAAAGATCTTAGACTAATACCAAACGATTAGAGTAATAATATAGAAATAAATAAATATAGATACGATTAGACCTACTCTACTCGTATCAGTAATAAGGTAAGTAAACGGAGTTTGCACGCAGAAAATGGCGATATGGTACTTAAAATATATGGAGGAAGAAGAACAAATGGGTAAGGCAGATGCAAAAGAATATCATAGATTTCATGGAGATGGAGAATACTCTAATAGAGATGCAGTAGTCCTCAAGGACAACCAAGGCTTCTGGGTATGTCTAATACTGAACGGCCTGATGGTAGAGAAACGAGATCTCACATCACATTCAGAGCAGTATGCAGAGGATTGTGCAGAGAATTGGGTATTAGGAGTATTTGATATAACACAATAATCACATGAGAAGTAAGATGCTTAAACTAATAAGAGAGATACTTAAAGATATGATAGAGATATTAGAGAGTAAAGAGAGAGAGAATGAGAGAATATACGAGCAATACCTTACAGAGAACAATCCTAACTTTACACAGAAAGATACTAACGCAGAATCGTCAAATCACAGTAACGAATCTAAACTATCAGATATTAACTACTTTCCAGAGCATTCTCACTATAATCCTTACAGAAATAACAGATAAACACCCTAAATCGTTCTATTTCCATACTATTCTATACTTGAATCGCTATCCCACAGAATATAGTTATTAGGATAGATCTAACCAAACGCCTCGCGCTCGTCTGGTCCGGCCCAGGGGTTCAGCGCTTAGCACAGATAGAAGCAAAAGTCAAGCGTCTGGAGGCAAATAAAGGGCTTGACATTAGGTTCGTTAGAGTGCATAATAGAGATATAATAAGAGGAGTAAGTATTATGAGTCATCCAGTTAACGATCAAATAATTGATAGCGTAATTGACTTCGTGGCAAATAAGACTGACGGCCAGGTCTGGAAGGAGCTGAAGAAAAGAGAAATCGTTCTCCACCACTCCGAGGACCCTAGGGACACTCTAATGGATTTAATTGCAGAGGAGATGTTCGAACGCCCAGGTCCACACGGATAGATTACCACCACTAACCCAGCCCCACCAGGAGCAGGGTTTCGTGCTGATTGCAGTATCTCCACCACCCACCGGCGACACCACCACTACCCACCCCACCCCCTAAATAAACCTTTACAAGAGCAATAGGTCCCCCTGAGTGGGACACCCCTAAAATAAACCTTTACAAGTGCTAGGCTGCTAGTTCACCTCCCTGGTACAGCATGAGTTTGGAGCCGTCTCCTTCAATTCCTGTACCAGAGACGTGGTACGACCCAGGCGCAAAATAAACCTTTACAAGGCTAGATTGGTGCTGGGTAAAATCGGATGGATTGATGATTGGAAACGGATTCAATAGATCCTCGAGTACACGATACGATACGGTACTGATGTGATTCCAAATATTCAAAACATTCCTAAACATACTCGTATTATGCACTCTTTCAATGCTTTTGTCAACCTTTTTTTTCAATTATTTTAAAACCTAAGCGACAGTCCTTGTCGCTAGGGTTTGTTATAATACTTGTATGTTAAATAATAAAAAAGGAAAAACTATGTTAGTTAATAAATGTGAAGG
>CEVZ01029431.1_pt1 | contig 23171 bp, 3 predicted proteins | sample 361371 | NCBI WGS metagenome assembly CEVZ01 (sample SAMEA2620217, study PRJEB7988) | marine metagenome | isolation source: saline water (ENVO:00002010), including
GACAATAAAAACGTTCTTGATAAATTTGACCAATTGTGGGTTCCTCTGGAAGGAACTGGGGTCATATCTAGTTATCCAAAGATATCCAATGTAACACCTTCTGAAACTTCATCAACTAGCAGTGGTGATGACTCTGTTTGTAGCGGAAGTAATGTTTCATACGAATGGATGGGTGATGGCTTTGGAGGAGGTGAGTGGATTGGTCCAGACGGTGCTTGTGCTGATCCGGGATGTACAGAAGGTGAAGCTCCATCAAGAGATGGTAATTATGAAGGAGAAGTAGTCTACGTTCCTTGTACTGGAACTTCTTACGAATCTCAATTTGGAAACTTCAATGTCGAAGTAAAAACAGCCTCTGGCATTGGTGCGCATATAGGTTCTGCTGAGTGGGAAAAAGCAGGAGACTTAGTAGATCAAGTAGGTGACGAAGCCATAAGAGAAAGATGCTTAAGATTATCTGAAAGAGCATACTATAATTTAGGAAGTGGCACTAATATAGGTGGAGCAGGATATTCTGCATATGCAAAAGTTCTTCCTAGTGGTGATGTTTCTAATACAGTCATCATGTCTCAGCACAGAGAGAACCCTGCTTTATTTGTAATGGGTTGTGACAATGATGGCTTCTATTATATTAGATCTGATAAAAGCGTATCTGGTGTAGTTGAACCAGTATTTGCAAAAACTACAAAACGTTACGACGAGTTCAAATATCCTGCACAAATTGTAGGCGTATTTGCTTCAGGAGATTCCAAGTTAAAGATATATGTAAATGGATCAAAACAAGGTGAATCCGATAAGTTTACACGTTTCGTGGAAAGGTCTGCAAACACAGATGTCATTCTTGGAAAAGGCGAATTTCCAATTTCTGAACTTGGATTTAAGGGTTGGCTTGATGAAGTCGGTGTTTCTTCTAGCACTCTGACTGAAGATGAAATAGAGAAGCTCAACAAGAGTACGTTTTCCCTGAAGGATTATGTTTTTAATACAAAAGCTGTTCCTACTGGCACGAGACCTTTTTCCGGTACTGAATTTGGTGATGAAGGCATAGCTGCTAAAAATACTACATATGCTGAATTTGTGGTTGTTTCTGGTAAACAGTCTAAATGGAATCCATCAAGCGCTAGAGGTGGAGCTTTTGACACTAGTCTTTGGGGTCAAGCAAACTTTGGCGTTTCTTCTGTCCTTACTTTTGATCTTAATGAGTTGCCTACAAGACTCCATCAAATAACAGATTTATCTGTTGATATGTGGGCTGAAAATTCAACGAATAGTCCAAGTGGGGTCAATGTCTCTGCAAGAATAGTACATAAAGATGGAAGAATTGGAGAAGAAAATGTGAACTGGTATTCGCACCATGTTCATATGGCTTCTGGTTCTCCAACATTTATATCTCTTACAGGAGCGATGACATCAGATGATTACGGTGGAACTACGGTACTAAAAGGCGGAAGAAGGTCATTTAAAGGAAACTTAGATGACCATCGTTTGGAATTAGTCTTTCAGTACCCACCTTTGACACATCCATTTGATGCTGAATTCAAAATATATTCTACGAAGATGAACTTTGATGGTTTTGATATTCCTTCAAAATACAATACAAAAGACGGCGTTGTAGAGGTAAACGTTGCCAAAGGTCATTCGACTTTTGATGTTGATGGAAACTTTGCTAGCTTTGCTAGTGGAGATAGAAGTCTTACTCTCTATTCTGCTGGTACTAGTCCTGTTGCTTCAACAGGAACAATGAACTTGTTTGTTAATAGTGAAACTGCTGACCAAGCATTGAATCTTGTTATCAATCAAGATCCAGTTAGCAGTATGGGCGATACAGGTACGGGTTCTCTTTCTGCGAATGCTGCCATTGCTATGAGTGGAAGAACTATGAACTTGTTTACTAAAGCAGGTTTGATATCTTCCGATCTCATTTTGTTTATGAAGCAAGATGAGCCTATCTTTGCGGCGTCACCAACCATTCCACTTAATATAGCTGGATCAATATTGTCCTTCCCTAGAGAGGAAAATAGCGCACCTCTATTTACGCTGTCTTTTGTCGAACAAGGATCTCCAAGTGGCATACTAAACTTAGCCATGCCAAATGTTGGAAATGGTTCAATTAACTCTGACCAGATACTATTTGTTGAAGGTCAACAGCCAATAGCTCAAATACCTTTGTATCTTGAGACTAATAAGCTGGTAACAAACTCTATACCGTTGTTTGTTTTTGCTCCGTCTGTTAATTCACCTAGCGGGACACTCAACATGTTTATTAAACAAAAAGATTTTTACGGAAACTCTTTAATAAATGCTTTACCTACAATTCTTGGAACGGGCAATATACCTCTAAATGTTACTGGGCATGGATATCCTAGTGGCATACTAGAACTTGCAATGCCTGAAGTTTTTGGTTCTGGAACTAATACAACTACACTAAACATAAAAGGTTATAACTAATGCCTGTTAGAATTACTGATAATAACGGCGATGTAAACTATTTGATACCTGCGCCGTTTATAAATATAAATAAAAGTTTTGATAAACAAGGTGATGGAGAAATACTTGGAACTAGGTATACCATACAGCTTGATGGTTTTATTGTTGCCGATAGAGGTTCTCCAACAACAAATGGAACTTTTATAACGAATGGTGTTGATGTATTAGACGCAGACGTTACCGTTCAAGGAGGCGCTGGCAAGACTGGCTATTATGAATCTTTACAAAACAAACAAAAAGCTATATCTAACTTGATATCTAAGATTCAAGCCGGAGCTTTCTTAGAAGTAGATCCTTTAGATACTAGTATGAACGGATTTTCTGCTCATGTAAGGTTGGAAAGTGTTGACTTGCCATCTCATGATCCGGGAGATCCCTACAAGTGCAAATACACTATTAATCTTTCTTGCGACTATTTATTAGGACCAACAGATGTCAATGACGATGCAGATGATTGGGAAAGGCAAGAAAAATGGATGATCTCTGCCGCCAGTGAAAATTGGTCTATAGAAGAGACTGATCGCACAGTATTTGATAGAGATGCCATAGCAGGATTTACTGATGACGCTAGCATAGATAATGGAACACTCATCCAGTCTAATAAAACCTATACTTTAACAAGAACAATATCTGCAACTGGTAAAAATAAGTTTGATAGAACTACTAGTCTTGCCAATGGACTAATGCCTGATGGTTACAGTAGTATATATGCCGATAATGGACGAGCTTGGCAACAAGCTAGAGGTTATATCTACGACATAATTAAATACGGTAACCAATTCATATATGGTTCTGATGATACTGAATACTCTTATAATCCTGCTGTTGATAGTCCTCCAACTGGAAACTCGTCTGCTTTATCTGCTGACCCAGATGATTACCATCTTTTTTCTATGAACCTTCCTATTACGGGAACAGGAGCTTATAAAAGTTTTAACTATAAACGCGTTCAAAATGTTGATGTTAAAGGCGGGTCTTTTGGTATAACCGAAACTTGGACACTAGCTCCTGCTACGACACTTGCAACAGAAACAGTTGAAATAACTAGCACTGAGTCTTCAGATTCTCAAGACGTAGAAGTCACAGTTAGCGGAACGGTAGAAGGCATAATTGATAATGCTGATAGCGTTGGACTTGGGAATACGAATAACTTAGACAAGAATACCGAAAGGGAAGAGCCTGTCAATGAATATTTTGGTAATTCTTCAACCACTCCTCAAAACAAATACCAAAACGCTTTAAAGCACTTTAATAACATATCTCCTTATATACATTCTGCTGCTCAGGCTGTAGCTAAAAAGGCTTCAGGAGTTAGAAGCCTAACATTATCTACTTCGCCAACTAATAGGAATATAACGCATCAACCAGCACAGGGCATAATCACGTATTCTATTACGTTTCAAGGTTCTTCTGGAGGCGACAACCACGGAAATAAGTTTATTCCGTATGTATTAAGTGAAGACATATCTTTGAATGATACATATCCCGGACAAACATTTGCAGAACAAGTTGTACTAGGAAGAAGGCTTGGTCCTGTTTTACAGGATGTCGGTACTCAAACACATTGGCTGAGAGAAGTAACCATTCAATGTAAAGTAAACGTAGCCTCACCTTTCATATGCGTCGATGAAGAAGATGAAATCCAATCAGCAGATAGTTATTCAGATTGCAAAGCTGCCTATTGCGACGATGGTTCTGGAGGAAGGCACGATAACTGTTTGACGAAATCTACATGCGAGTCAGCTGATACCTGCAATGGAAACAGTGCTGGAACTTGGACTGATGGAAATGATAATGATTGGTTGCTAAATCCTAACTATGTTGATTTTGGAACTAGCAATGCATCTGTTACTTTCTCTAACTTTAATCTAAGTCAAGGAAATGCTTTTAGTACGAACATGGTAACTGCGAAACCGGGTTATACTTTGCCACATGACGGTGGGATAGGAACTGGTAGACCTAGCGGACTAGGAAACAAACATAATTCAAACATTGTTGACGACGATTTTAATTTCACACATGCTGCAACAGATTATGATGCAGATGATAACCCAACATTTGTAAAAGCTAACTATTGGACAAAACACAAGCAATTTATTGCCATAAAAAAATTGCTAAATTCTTTAGACCCAATGAGTTATATGGGTCAAGATTATGGTAGCTATCTTACTAATGGAGATAGAAATGTTTCCAAAAGATTTACAAATCCTCCCTCAGAAAGTTGGAATCCAAAAACTGGAGATTGGTCTTACAGTATATCTTGGGTTTATGAAATGGACGATCCTTATACAACATTTAGTAGTAGCTTTTTTAATAGTTCGTTTAATGATGCTCTTCATCTACCAGAAAATGCATCAAAATCTACGAATGAACTAAGCAGAACAGCTCCGGGGCAATATTTCTAATGCAACTAGATACAACAGAACTAAAAAATTCTTATCCTTTAGAACAAGAGTTTGTACAACAAACTTTCCTTGGCGCTTCTATAATGGATTTTTCAGTAAATCTTGGACTGAACTCTTCAAGCTCTACTTTGTCTGTAAGGCTTGTAGAAGATGATTTAAACTATGGAACAGCACTAAGATCAAATAATCTGAGAGATGCTGTCACCGAGGGCTACCATGCTTGGAATAGAAAGGCTTGGCCTAAAAGGTTAACTGACAATCAAGACTTTACAGCTGATTGGCCTCTTGCAGCACAAGACGGGAGGTATCCTAATTATGGAGTATTGCCAGAAAGTCTAAGTTTAACAGGTTCAAATTACTCAGGTGTTACTCTAGACACTAATACTGCATTAGGCGATATTTTTTATCCTCCAGAAACAGGATCTCCTGTTTACTTTAAGTATTTTATGCCGTCTGATTTAGACAGTGCTTGTGTAGAACAAGAAGCTAGATTCTCATCTGCATCAATAGACCCGAATGAATTTGGCGAATGTCGAGATGCAACTGGTCTTCTTGTTTATGTAGAAGATGCTAGTCTTGGGGCTGATCAAGCTACTTGTGAAGCGGCAGGTGGAACATGGAACGCTGCTACGAGCAAATGCGAAAGACCAGCAAAAAGAAACGAATGTGGCAATAACAATTGGGTAGAACACACTCTTGGACAAGGATGTAAAAGCGTTTTTGAATTTAACGGTATATTCAAAAAATTTGAAAGAACGCAAAGTTCATCTGGAACTGTTTACAATGTTGAAGTGGTAGACCCAAGAATCATACTTGAGAATATGACTGTTGTATTAAAAGATCTTGCTTCAAAAACAGCTCCAAATAATCCTTTCTTAATAGATCAGCTCGGACAAGGCGAAAGAAGTTGGGAACTTGGATTTGACGGTATGACAAATATATTAAATGTATTTGGATACTATGAAGCCTCTGGTTTTGGAAACTCAAAGGTAAATGAAAGTGGGATGATATGGAATGATCCATCCAAAAAAATAGTAGATGTCAAAACAGAGTATTCACAGGTCGGATTTGGAATATTTCCAGCTCTAAATAACATGCTAAATAATTTCTACTTCAGAAATGAAAATGGAATTTTAGTTTCAGACTATATAAAGAATGGAGAGCCTTTCGGAGGACCTCCAACTTATGGGATAGACTACAGAATAAATCAAGAAGAATTTCCGCCTTACTCGCACAGAAATCTAGAAAGAGTACAATTTAATAACAATTTCGCAAGCGTTGGTCTGCATAGATACAAAGTAGATTTAACGGATTTAGCAACTTTGACAGAAGACAGCGAGACCCAAAATGCATACTGTCAAGATATAACTGTAAGCCCTCCTGTTGGAGCATTAGACGACTTTGGTGAGCCATTACAAGCAAAAGATTGTACAGACACATTAAAATATAGATGGGTTTCAGCAGCAAGAGGTGGAATGTTACCCGCTGATTTTAGAATAAATGCAGACAAGATAACTCTTTTATCTTTAATAGAAGAAGTTTGCAATACCGCCAATGTCGATTTTTATGTCGCTCTTGAAAAACCAAAAAGAAGTTTCTATGAAAATACTGGTTTATTAGATATAGAAGAGAGATACTCTGGTGTAATCAAAGTCAAAATAATAACTAGAAACAATTCGCTGGTAGTGCCTGCTTATGACTTAGCAGGAAAAATCAAAAATAAGAATTATCTAAGTTTAGCTATTGATATGGCTATTGACAAAGAAGATCCACAAGGCCCTTTTACAACACCTTTGTTGAATGATCCTACGCAGAGACAATCAATTTTGTCTAGCGCAGAATTAGGATATGAACATGGAGAGCCTGTAACCGGAGCAATAATGTACGGTTCTAGATATTCTAGAGTGGTTGGTGTTAATTCTATAGGGGATAGACGAAAATATAGTAGCGTTCAAACTAGAACGCCGTTCGGTCAAGGGCTTGCAGGTTTTGATGATAGAAGATATGGCTATTTACCCTATATAGAAGTTGATGGTGTACAACTAAGGCACAATGATTTTATTTCAGATTCTTTTTCTGAACTAGACAATGAAGAAGCTGTCAATCCCGCTAATATATATAAAGATGGTCATACTTGGAATGACTATGGTTATGAATATAAGTTAGCAGGTACTTGTACAGATCCTCAATTCGATGATGATGAAGCTGGCTGTACGGGTGCTAATGAAGTCTTCTCTCCAACTGGTCATGTTCTAGATCCATCAATATATCGCAACTATGACTATCATAGAACAGGTCCTCAATATAGTAACGACAACTTCTTTCCTTTTTATATTCCAAAAGACTACAAAACAGATCTAAACGAGTTTGATCCAGATCAATTAAATAGAGTCAATTCAAAGGCAATCGAGGATTATGCCGCTAATGCGGGAACATGTACTGGTCCATTTCTGGATAAAAGATCCTGTGAACTCCATGGAGATTGTTTAATTGGAGGAAATATCACTACAGAAACTAAAGCTGATTGTGACAAAAAAACGGGAACATACACTCCATATATATGGACACAAGATCCAGAAGAACAAAGATCTGGATATTTAGATATATATCCTTGTTGGGGGTTTGAACAAAGAACTGTCGTCTCAAATAAGTACTCTGCTTCTTTTGATGACATCATTGATATAAAAGTAGAAGAAAAACCTATTAAGGGTATGTTCTGGGATGATGATCCATATAGAGATTTTCACCCAACTGATGGAATATTCAGCACTATTGAATTTTATAATCCGGGGCTTGGTGTTTGCATAGATGAAAATTGTGCAATTCCCACCGGAGGTACTTTCAATGCTAAGTGTTTTGAAAATGATCCAATAAAAGGAATAAGCACAAAAACCAATAATAAGACTACAGAAGGTGATTGCGAATCGGATCAAAAAGGAAGAGGTACTTGTTCTGTAACAATTCAGCTCAGTGCGCCCCTCGCGCCGGTTCCACCAAACACTGTTAGTACAGATGTAGGAAAAACCGAATGTGATGCAGTCAATGGAACTTGGACTTATGATGGTGTATGGATAGACAGCGTAGACGAGTTAAACTCAGAATTTTCTGGCACTTCAAATATTGGAAAAGCGTGTCATGTAGTAGGAGGAGAATCAGAACAACCTATACCAGAATTTAAAAACAAAATGTACGCTTGTCAGTGTGACCCATTAGCTCAAGTCGGCCCAAATGAAGTAAGCGTACTAGTTGATGATTTAGATGAATGCGCTAAGTCACATCAAAGAGCTGGTTTAGATTCTGGTTGGAAAGTGAATCTTGCCGGAGGAGGTCAATACGAATATGATCCTGTTCAAACGTTACCTAGAAAAAGATGGGTGAGCCATTGTCAAACTTCAAGCATTTGTACTGCTACTACAGCAGGCGGCGGAAAAATAAGAATAGGCTCGCTTCATGAAGATGAGTTAGGAGTAAACAATACTTTTCACGAGATAGAAAATGTTTGTGAAATGGGATGTTTTGAAGGAGGTCAAACCAAACCAGTAGTGGCGTTCCACAAGATAGATTCTCCTAATGGAACAGGAAAGAAAAAGGGAGATAAAGCCACAATAGATCAAACAGAAGATTGGACTGAAGGAAACATAGCGATCAATGGTAGCAATAAATATGTTCAAATTATTCTTGATAAGTCAACTTGTGATGAATACGCAAGTATTAATGGAATCCAAACAACATATGTTGAAATTAATATAGATGGAGAGAAGGCAGCTGCTGGCGAGGAAAACGAACATACAACAGAAAACGGTCCTTATACTGCTCAGTGTCAAGCCATAAGTTTCTATGCGCCATTAAAAACTGGTTGCATAAAAAAGAACGGTGATAGTTCAGTAATAAATAATTGGGTTGAGCATTCTCCTGAACACTTGACTTTAGAAGAGTGTATTAATGATCCTGACCCAAATATAGAATGGAAACAATATCTTCCCGATGAAATGGGTACTGAGATAAATGACTTCTTTTATGGAAAAATAGTTCCTGTAGAAGATAGTGCGCAGCCGGGCTTTGTAAGCCCTAGATACAGACTAAAATCTGGAAAATGCGTAGAATTCGATAATCAAGGCAACGTAATACCTCCGCAGATTGGAGCTTTGCCAGCAGACCCAACTTATAGACCTAATATAACTAGGCATGATAAGTACAATCCTCCACAAGATTGCTACGCTGCTTCTGGAGGTTCAGGTTCCGTAGACTATACTGATGACCAATTTGGCTTGATGAATATGTGGGTTCCTAGAACAGCTACAATTCCAATATATATTGATGGTTATTATGGAAATTCAAATGAGGTTGGAGGTGTTTTAAATAAGTTCAACGAAAGAGTTGCAGCTTACGACGTAGAAGAAGACACCTTTAATTACTATTACATGGCTACTGTTACTGAGTTGAGACATGCGGCAGTTAGTTTTGAGTCTTGGAAGAACTACATAAAATCATTTGCTCCGCATTTGCCATGTTGGATGTATGAACAAAATCCCGTATTCAATAGTGCTTGGAGAGATCTCTGTCCAGCTTTGAGCTTGAACGTGCGTTTAGGTATTGGTTCAGCAGCAACTGACACACTGATAAATGCAGCTGTTCAGTTGGATGGCGGAAGCGGAACTTTGACTTCTAGTCAAGATGCTGTCGTTGGTTCAAAGTCAAGAGCAGAAAAATACACCGGCTTAGGTCTACCAAAGCACGGAGACCTCAATATTTATGAACAAACAAAAATGGAATTAGACAGGGCATATCAAGCTGTTAGAAATGTTGCTGTTAATTTCTATGGAAGAAAATTTTTGGTTCCTCTTCCTATTATTCCACCGGCTAAAGAGTATTGCACTGGGTTTGACGATGAGTTAGATCCTAACAATGCAAACAGGATTATAAAAAGAAGAAGACACATAAGCCGTCAAGAGTGTGAAGACTTTGGATTCCAATGGGGCGCTCATGCTGACTTAGGAAAGATGATTGATTCCACAGGGCTAGAAGATAATAGCAATTGGGAAATAGTTGAAGCGGCTTGGCCCGGAGCTGATTTAATAGATTTTTCTACTGAAATATCAGCCGATAGCTTCCCAACAAATCTAAACTTCTGGAATGATGATGGAAATCTTAGAGCCTTTGCTGTTTTTCCATCTACTTTTCCAAATAGAATAAACGAGCATTCTCAAACTGCAAGTTTTGAAAACTTTGATCCAGAACAAGTTCAAATAACTGAACATCCAATCTTGAGAGACTTACAAAGAAGTAAACATCCTGAGCTAAAAAATATTGCAAACCAATTTGGAGGAAAGGTTTACATTGAAATAGATGTAGATCCAAAAATACATTGGATAGATGATGTCAGTTTACATGAAAATGTAATGGGTCATAACTATTTTATGAATGAAGCTGGAAACAGTGAGGTGTCTGGACTAGGTATATTTGATCATAGAGAAGATTCTACTGGAACTCCAATTACAAGAACTGCTGCTAATGCTAGCGTAAATTTACCTGCTTTTGCAAAGTTTGGAACTAAAAATGAAAAAGCTGACAATAATAGAATAAGTGATAGAGCTATATATAAACGTGGAGACATTCACGGGAATGAAATTCAAACGAATCCAATAGGAGGACCTGTCAAAGTATCAAAGTCTGATTTAAATAGTTCTTTTGCAAAAAGACCTTACGCTTTGATAACATTGCCAGAGAAGGTTGAATATTCTATTAATGATATTGCTGATAAAGAAATAGAAATCGGACAAAGTAGAAATGACGATATTTCTCATAGGCAATGGTTTGAAGTTCCTTTGACAGAAACAATCAATACAAAAGAAATATTCAAGTCATGGACTGGTCATCAGTATTTGAATCTTACTGCGCTTTCAGATCATGTGGCTTTGACAGCTTCCGCAAACTGGCTTGCAGGAAGGTATCACAATCCTCACGGCGGCATTGATGTTGATAGGATGAGTATGGTAGCAGCAGCTATGAAACCTTGGCACGCAGGCATACCACAAGAAAGCAATCATTATAGATGGGGACCTTGGGCATTCGGAGAAGGAATGGGAAAAGTAAAAGCTGATATAGACTCTTCTTATAGTCCCGGAGTTTTTGGTGGAATAGAACCTTTAGATAATGCAGCATTTAGTAATGTTAGAAACAAAGTTCAAGTAGATGAAAATAATGCATTAATGGTAAGAATGTCTTACGAAACCGGAAGTGTCACATTAGCATCTGGCCCTGAACATAAACTTGGTAGTCAACCTGATTTTAGTTTTCCGGCAAATTACAAAAACCAGCAGATACCTCCTATGGCAGAACTTGCTCCTTACGTGACAGACATATCTGTAAGTGTTTCAACAAATGGAATCACCACTAGATATGGGTTCAATACTCAGGCAACATTTGGTGACATAGGAAAGATTTATGAAAATAGGATCAGAGACGCACACAGAGAATCATTAAGACAAGCCAAAAAACAAGAGAATGATCTCAGAAGAACAAAGAGAACAATAAGAGATTATAGGGATACATAATGGTAGATAGAAAAAACAGAAGACTGCCAAGACAGCTTCCAGAAAATAGACAGCAAGAAAACTTTACGCATTTGATGCTTACTGGTTCTAATAGACCAGAAAGTCAATTAATCGCATCTGCTGGCGAGAACGCTCCTTTATTTTGGCAAGGACATCCAGACGCAGGTAGCGGACCGATGTACCTTAACGCTATTTCAACATTGTCAGAAACTACGACCTACTCTGACACAATGTCTAAATATCAATCAGACTCCGCGTATTCAAAATCAGGAGGTATATCTTTAGACGGTTTGTTTGTTCCTTTTTCAACAAACTTTGTTGTTAAAAGTGATGAAGGCTCAGCACATGATAAAAATAAGCCTGCTGGAAATCTTCCATCTTATGAAAGGCCGTACTCAAAGTACACAAAGGCAGGAGTGATCGTAGACGATGTAGATGTTACAGAAGGCGCTACTCACCCCATGCTAGGAACAGCTGCTCCCTCTCCTGAGTATGTTACCTCTATCTCTCTAAATCCTTATGCGTCTGGTCATCAAATAACTCACATAAATAAAGGTACTCAATTAGACGGAAACGATGGAAGAATAGGTTCTCAAAATGTATACGAAAAGTATCCAAGAGATATACCGACATTAGTTTCTGCTCCTGAATTATCTCAAGAGGTACAAAGACCTATGGCTCTTAGAGGGCCTTTGGTCATAGCGGGATGGGGATACGACACTGAAGGTCTGCCGGTCCCAAATATGAAATATGATGCAGACTACAAAGAAGGAGATCCAAATTCCACTAGTTTTGGAAAGCAAAAGTATGTACCAAGACAAATGAAAGCAATTGATGATCAAGGTACAGAACAAGATCACAAACACTTTATACCAAATCATCTATCAAGACCTGACAAATGGAAAGTTGGCCCAGTTGATTTAAGATGGGATAGAGAAAGAAAAGTCTGGACTGGTGGAGGAGGTGAAAAAGCTGCACCCCCAGTTAACCTATTCTTATGTAAAGCGGCGAAGTGCATATTACCACAAGCTGGAATGGATGGAAACAATTCATTTAATTTCGGAGTAGGAGGAAATATAAATTCTCCCGGAAGATTATACAGAAATCCATGCCCTAGCATAGACTGCAACTATAACTCCTACTTCCCCACTAGTATATATTATGAAGATATACAAATCTATGATCCAGAAGATCATAATTGGTGTGGTCTATGTAAAACATTCGGTAATGTAACTGCATGTGGAGACTTTGCAGATGCTTGCAAACCTTTCTACGATGCAATTATAATAAGAAAACTATCAGAAAAAGTTGGGGGAACAGGAAGTCTAAAAGAGTGTACTGATAAGTTTAGAAAAGCAGAAGGTGGAAATCCTTTTGCTAGAAGAGCTGGAAACCCTTGTCATGGATGGGGTTCTAGTTATTTTGGAAAGTCAGAAACAGTTTCCTCTAAAATTACATCTAAAGATTGGACTGGAAGTGCCAAAGATATATTATATGAAAGAATATTCATTGATAACCCTTTGGGACAAGGCTTGATGGTAGGAGATACGTTTTTTAGTTATGATACTGGTAGAAGAATAACTCATGAGTATGTTAGATCTGAAACTCCCGGATGTGGTAGTCAGGGTGGTAAGAAAATAACCGTAAAAGAAACTATAGCAGTTCATGCGATACTACAAGGTGAATTTTATGGCATGGAAATAATATCTCATGCTGGATGTGATAGAGGTGAGATGGCTGCTTGTTCTCGTAAGTTTTTTGCTCAAGGTTTTGCTACTGCTGAAGACTGTGGTCCTGATGATGATTACACAGTAACTTCGACAGCTTATTCAAGTTAGGAATGATACATGGCGATTGGAGATCCTTGGGACAGTTCGTATGACCCAAGAGAAAATTTTATGGGGGGACTTAGTGAGTATGATTGGATGCTTAAGCAGCATTCGATCTCCGGTATGAGGAACAGTTGGACAGGGCGTATCCAATGGGGTCCTGATCATTCTTATTTAGTGCCACAAGACGATCCTTCTACTATACATGATAGAAGAGGCGGCAGATTCTGTACAGAAGGATGTGGATGCATAAAAACAGATAGTTATCATCCGTTTAAACCAAACGCTGCAACAATACTACCACAAGAATTAGTAGTAGAGGTTTATAAAGCTGAAGCTGACGAGACAAGAAAAGATATTCTAAAAAAATACCATGCCAAACCTTACTCGGCGAAACAAAGAATAAATTTAGCTTATGCTGATGGAGCTTGGAGAGGCAGAAAGCGCTGTTCAAATAGTATTCTCAGAGATTCGCTACAAAGCCCAACTGATTTTCATCCAGACTACCCTACGTTTATTGACGATCCTTGTAAAGAACAGGGAACAGATTGTCATTTTGCAAACAATAAGTTCAAAAATCAAAATAGTGATGACCCTAATGATTATTTAAATTCTGAAGATTTCAATGAGTTTGAAGGTTCTATAGATGATGATGGTGTTTGGAGCTTTAGGAGAATTACGAGTCCTTCACGGCAGCACTACACTGGAAATGATAGCGCCACTCCAAGATACTTAGAAGATTACTACATAAAACTAAGAACAGATGATCAATACTTTCTTGACTTGGATGCAGCTGCTGCTGCTAAAGGACAAGCTGCAAGTTTCAAAGGAAGTATAGCTTATACTGATAAGAATGGAAATATAGGCGCTTTTCAACATACTTATAATGATGGTCAATATTGTACTAAGTATGAATTTGGAAATCAGCAAGATTGCGAAGCAGCTGGAGGTGAGTGGTTAGATACTCCAGAAAGAAATATATTTGTCAACAAAGCCAAAGATGGCGCTCCTAGACTAATTTTGGCTGAAGATGGATATATTGGTCTTAAAGATAAAAATGGTCCTTTGAATGATGGATCAAGAAGTGACAAAGAAATAGAACATCTACCTAAGTATGGCTCAAAAGGTGAGATAGAGTCTATAGCTTGTATAAAAGATGGTTTCACTCCGCTGAAGAAGAGACCGTATTGTAGAAATCCAATTACGGGACACAGAATAGAGCAAGAATGCGAAGAACTTAACCTACCTTCTGATTCGCACAAAAGCAAAGCTGGCTGTACAAAATATGGGACTTGTACTACAGTTAATGGTCATGTTCTTGAAGCGGGATGCACGAATGCTGGAGGAGAGTGGACTCCTTATAAATGGCTCTATGCAGATGAACAAAGCTGTATTAGTGCTGGCATATGTGAAATGCCAGAAGATGTTATTAACACTAATAAAAAACGCTCTGATAATATCATTGAGCCTAGATGTGAAAATGCTAATGGCTCTCCAAGACTCTTAATGAAAAACAAAAAAGAGTGCGAAGCTAATGGGTTTATTTGGGTCTTTGCAGACGCTGCAACATGTGAGGCAAGACATAATACAAGAGATGCTTATTGTAGCGATAGCACCTATACTACGAAAGCAGATTGTGAAGCAGCTAAAGAAACTTGGAATGCAAACAGGTTTATTTCTAATGATTTTGTAGATCACGAATATGATAATCGTTCATGTTGTGGGCAACATGTAGTAGACCAAAATCACCCCTTTAGAACTCCTCAATTTGCCGGAGCAAAAACAAGCGCTGACGGAGTTTTTGTAAAAGACTCAAACCTTGAAAATGCCACTTGCTTTACGCCTTATGAAGAATATGTACTACTACCTCCTGAAATACCAGCAGTCAATCTAAATGATAGAGACCCTTTATTTCAACAAGAGATACAAGGGCAAAACTCTTTTTGGACTTTGCTTATAAGACCTTGTAGATTCTGGGATAGCTGTTTTGATCAAGGCTTATTCTTAGGTGATAACAAGGATGGTGGTAACTGTCGTGATTCAAACAATGACATAAAGTCAGAATATAGAAATCGAAAAGATTGTAATTACTATGGATATAATTGGTCTCCTCACGCTGACAACCCTTTTACTACTGGCTGTGGAGAAGAAATTGTACTCAAAATACCAACTAACCAGCTGTTAAATGACTCAAACTTTAACTTGACGTTGACTGACTATCATAGTCCTAAAGGTGATGACATAATATTTTCTCAAAGCACAAAGAGAAATATGTTTATTGAAGCCCAAAACACCAATTTGAGAGAAACTCAACCTTCTTGGGATTTAAAGTTTGGAATATTTGATAGGGTCTATGATTGGTGGAATGTAACTGGACCTCCACCAAACACCGTTTTGAATCCACCATCAACGTTAAATGGTCCTTTTCCAGCAGACGCCATGTATGAAGTCATTTATGATTGGTGGTGTAATACTCCAGACTCTAACAATGATGGAATCGCAGACGGGGCTAGTAGCCATTTAAGAGACGATCAGCGATTCTTCTGCAATAATTTTGTTTACTCTGACTCTCCAGATTATAGACAATCTTTGAATCCTAAAGGGGCAGAAACTTTTGCTAAATTTAATCTTCAGCCACAACCTTTTAAAGCTACTGAAGAACGACAACTTAGAGCAAAAACTATTGAACAAGCAAAAATAGATTACTCTTTTTGGTTTAACTGTGTGAGTAGATCTTGGGCTGGAGATGCTGGTCACTGGTTTGTAAATTATGGTCAAGATTACTTTTTGTATTTTGATTTTGAAGAAAACAAAGGCGATGATACATATGAAGCTCACTGCGATAAAATTTCAAGCGATCTTAATGAATGGGTAAAAACACACATTGGGCATTTGTCTAATGGTAAATGCTCTGACATGGGAGCTATTGGATGGCTAGACATTTTGAGTGGCGCTATAAACAAAGATCATCCTTGTGGATTTGAATACTTTGTACGAGATAGCACTGGAGTACTTACAGAAGCCTATGGCTGCGGGGGGTATGGTGAATCTAGCTGTAACGCTGCTGGATATTGTCAATATCCTGATGGTACTTTTGATAATACAACTGATCAAGCGGGTTGCACTGGAAACTGGGTTGACTGCTGTGAGTATATTAAAACTTGTGTAGGTCCTGATGGAGCGGAAGATGCAAGAATAGTAATAGGCGTAGATCCAGCTACTACTGAATTTGTATATGGAAAAATTGCAGATAACAAGCAAGAATGTGAGGCTCCTTTGGAGGGGTGGAGTCAAGACCCGCCAAATCCGGGAGCTGGAGGGACTTGGAATGAAGGGTGTCAAAATAAATTCACAGGAGGTCCAACTTGTGCTGATTTAGGCGACATACCCGAAGAATTAGCAGACATTGTATTTGGAGAACAGCATGGAAGCTGTGATGTAAATGGAACAATAACTTCTGAAAGTAAGACTTCATGCGAAGCTAAAAATGGAACCTTTACTCGTGATTCAGTTGGCCATTATGCAAAAAGAATTGGACCATATATAAAACCAGCAAAAAATATTGGTAGACTTCCTAAAGGCTATGAAGATCCTGATGTCATTGGTTCTATAACTGACGGGATTCAAGATAGTTCTATTATCACAAATGCTATAAATGCAGAAATAGGAAATTCTCCTCAGTACTGGCATGAAACTGGATTGTATCCAATACATGAAACACAAGTTAGTTTTATTAGTGATAGCTGTGTTGGCACTAAAGGTTCAGGAAGGGTCCAATTTGCTAGCAATGAAAATCCAATAAAAATTACTTCTCCAAACCATAACTTGCAAGATGGTGACAAGATTGATATCCGTGGCGTGTTAGGAAACTTTGCTGCAAATGTCATGACTAATAAAGAATGGGCAAAGACTCAATGGGAAGAAAAGATAGCTAATCTCAATTTTAAAGGTACAGAAGAAATAATAAATCCTTTTGCTTCTTGTCCTCATGAGCCAGATGGAACTTGTGACCATTCAAAATACTATGCTTGTGATGGAAAAGTAATCGGCGGAACAGATCCTCCTCCCGCACCTTTCTTCATAGCTAAAAATGTTACAGTAGATACTTTTGATCTTTACACTTGTGATAAAAGACCAATTGATGGAACTATAGAAAATTGCTCTGAGAACAAAGCGCCAGCTCCTATGGAATGGTACTCTGTTTATGGTCATATGGAGAATATCACATTAAAAGCTAATGATACGATTCAATCAGGCGCGGCTCTAGGCACTGTAAGTGATGTTCTTACAAATCCGGGCTGGAACCACTTACATTTTCATATTGGAGAACCTACCGAAGATGATCAGCCATTGCAATACTTTGCAAAAGGTGTTGTAAATGGTATTTCTTTTGACACTGGATATTCAGGAAGAAGTTGTTTTAATCAATATCCAAATGAACCAAGAGCTAAAACAGACACTAAACTTCTATCAGATGAACAAATTGATACTATAAGAGATTTATTGGATCTTGATAAGTTATTAGAAGCCCCTGATGCTGGAGATGCTTGGATTGATAATAGGTATTCAGTAGCCCACACACATGAAACTTTTTTTGCCGTAGACTTTACTACACATGATGCTAACAACTGTACAGCAGCTTCTTTGTTTGGACAATCATTAAGAGGAAAAGGCAAAAAGGTACATAATCCATTTCCAGACGTTGACACTAACGGAGATCAAATAATAACTGAAGTCGTAGCTGCGATTCCTTCTGTGGGACTTGTAGTTTTAAAACACAACATCATAGAATCTGGAGCAGCAAGCGAAGGTAGCGTTCAAGTTTGGGCTTCTTGTCCTTTCACAGGAAAATGGGAAACATGGCTAGAACCTACAATAGAAACGATGCCCGGACAAACGGTTTCTAGTTCTAATATAGAATACAGGCCCGGATGGTCTGGTAATGCTAAAAAATGGGAATACAGAGCAAATGACTTCTATGTTGCAATTGAACAAAAGGGCGTGTGTCCGGTATGTAATGACCATTATATTCCAGAAAAACTCAATGCTACTCTAAGCACCGTAAGCAGTGAATACTTAAATGTTGCAAACTGCCAAATTAATCCTTGTTATGAACCTAATGTATGCATAGACAATACTAGCGCTCATTCTAAAGGCTTGGATGATTTTGATATTCTCTATGGTGTAAGAGACTTTTTATGCATTGAGGTGTCTTCTGGCGAAGCCGTAGATAAAGAACAAGTTGATTGTGTAGCGCCAGACTATGAATGGAAAAAAGACGCAGTAGCAGCTAAAGAAAAATGTCTGCAAGACGACAATATATGGGTCGGAGAAGATTGGTGGAATTACTCTACTTCCGAAGGTTATTGTTGCAGAGATGAATACCATCCATGTGATGGTTCTGATGGTATGAACATCGAAGAAGAGATAGCAGACTGTAAAGAAAATCCACAAAACTATGGAAGATGTCAAAAAAATCATGTAACAGACCCTGCTTATACGCCACAGCAATGTAAAGATGCTGGCGGTTCTTTTACAGACCCACTTTCTTCTCCCGACCAATGCGAAAAATTCTTGAGAAGAAGAATAAATGTTAATGGTACAACCAATTGTAGAAGATGTAGTGATGTATTTACTAATGAAAATGGTGTACCACTTAAAGACTTTGTAGATCAAAGGTCTGGTTACTATAGCTCTAGTTCAGGCAGTTGGATAGAACATATTCATCTATTTGAAGGAACCCCTGTTGATAAAAATGGGGATAGTTGTTGCGGGAAAAAATCAACTTCCCAAGCTCCTCCAGAAGGAAATTGTGATTGTATTGGCAATCCAGAAAAATTCCCTAATTGCACAGAGTTTGAACAGGAACATGGAGCGTGCGACTCAAGCAAATTAGGTCCTGTTAACATGGGAGAATTAGAAGCTCAATGTGTTGAGGAAATAGATAATAGCGCATGTCAAAATTCAACTGCGACATATGTATGGAGTCCAGACTTTTCAGGAGGTGGATCATGGGGCTTAATTGATAGTTGTGGTGATCCAGAATGTTCTGAGCCAGCGATGCCAACCCAAGCAAGTCATCCTCCGTCTGATGTCAACGATTTTGTAGAAATAAAACTTCCTTGTACGGGAGGAAAGGCTACTTATCATTGGCAGTTTAATCCCTGCTCATGTTTTCCAAATAACATTTCACTTGAGTGTGAAGGTGACAGAATACATGCTACAGACATGTGGGGAGAAGAATCTTGTCAGAAACAATCTCCTTCGTCTACTACATTTCCTCCAAATAAATCTGGAAAAGATAACTCTGGTTGGTATCACGACAATAGTGCCGTTGGTTTAGGTTGTGGGAAACTAGGAGATGTACGTTCTACAACAAATATTGGAATATGTTATCACCAAGCATTGTCTCATCAGCCTATAGATAGTACTTGTCCCGGACTTTCAAGCGTCTTAGATATTCCAATGGAATATGACGGACAGGTTTGGAGATCTGAATGGTCTGTAATGGATGATGTTGGACTTAAACAATGTGGTATACATTACGATATTGATCCTACATTTGGTAAATTCATCTCTCCAAGAAATAGTCAAAGATGGTCTTTTGAAGCTAATTGCAAACCTGACCTATATGATGATCAGGGAAATAAAATAAAAACAGCTGATTATCTAGTTTATACAAATGCTGATTGTGACGGTTGTGATATGCCACAACACAGTTACGCAGGTGTTTCAACATTCGGAGGGCTAGAATATAGAAACGTTGGGTTACCATCAAAACAAACAGATAAGGATAGACACTTCATAAGATTGATCTTAGGTTGTGGAGATTCTATACCTTCAATAGAAGAAGGTATAGTGAAAGATGGAGGGTTTGGACCTTCTCCGCAAACATATCAAAGTGACAGTATGAAATTGTGGGCAGAGATAACAAACTGTGCATTCCATGACAATGAAATACATGAGTCATTAAGAATACAAAGAATCGCTGATGGCATAGATGGAAATCCTCCATGTTTTGAGAATCTTGGCGGTTGCACAAAATGGGAACACTTCGGAAAGACAATAGATCAAGCAGATACTATTCCATCTTCTGCTAGAGAATACATGTTTGCTGGACAGTGCGTATCCCATAAAACATGTGGCCCAAAAGGTCCATGTGCGGAAGTTGAATGTTGTCAATACGAAGGTGCAGATATTAACAAATTGACAGCAGAAGGCCCACTATGGAATGGTTCTGTAGCTTGTTCAACCGGCGGTCATATAAACAACATATGCCAAGCAATTGGGTTCCAAATGGGTCCCGATAAAAGGCAAGAAGTATTAACAGTACATGATATTATTGATGTAAATCACTTAACTGGTGAAGGCACTCTTGTTGCTAAATCCAAAGGCGGCACATGTTCTTATGCTGCTGGAGCCACTGTAAGTATTGGAATGGCTGGACCAAGAGAGGCAGAATCTAGCTCAAGAGATGATTATACTAGAAATAAACATGCTGCAAATCCATTTTTAAGAGGTACAGTATTAACAGAATCAATACAGACCCCTAAGTTTGAACATTTCGACGAAAATGGAAAGAGTATCGGATATTACAGTGGAGATAGAGCTGGGAAGTTTATCTACATAAGAGTAAAAGACATCACTCCACTAATAAACAAAAATAGCAGAAAAGATAGACATCTAAAATATAATGATATAAGATATGGGGCTATTGATGAAAACTTTAATGAAGAAGTTGAAGCAATAGATAAGTCTGGTAAAAAAGTTGATTCGCAAAGCGCTGAGCCTATTGTAAATGAGCATGTTGATTATCATACGGGATTATTTTCTCCTAAAAATATTGGTCTTGATGATGGGTCAGGGTCTTCAATGGTTGCGAATAAAAAGCTCAAATATCCATATGGAAACAACCCGTATCCTGTAGCTACGCAAACAATTTCTGGAACGACAAAAGAACAGATGTGGCCTAGAGGAAAAACCATGTCTCCTTCTAACTTAGAAAGTCTTAGATTTGCAAGCGAAGACTATGCAAATGATATAGTAGCTCCGGGAAGAACTGGAAAACTATGGAGAGATTACGACAGCGGAAAATTCCAATCGCTGCATTCAATTGTTGATTCTTCATTTTTTGCTAAAAGAAAAGAAGTAGAAATAACCAGAATAAATAATGTATATGATCCTATCATAGGAACATGCATTGACAATGAGAACTACAAAGAGAAATCTGATTGTACTTCTAACGGACATATATGGCTTCCTAGATTTTTAAATACTTATGTTGGCCTACCTTCTACTGGATCTTTTAGTGTAGGTGGCACTCCAACTACATCAGGTCAAGCTAAAAATGACAGAGTCATAAATGAAAAAATTGTTATAAGTGGGACAATTGCTTATAAAGCTACTTGTAAGGGTTCCTCTTTAGGATATTGCTATAAATCTGACGGTAGTGGAAAAGGTAAGGACATAATTAATTGTGCAGATGGGTCTCAATTTAATGACGGCAAACCCGGAAAGTGGATACAGGTTTTCACTGACGCAGAAGCCGATCAAGAAATATGTGAAGATGTTTTTGGCGGAAAATGGGTAATTGGAATTAGAAACCCAGACACTAAAGCAGATCCAGAAAATAACAATCCTCTAGATTTGCCTAATAGGGAAAGAGACTTTGAATCTGGATGCCCAGCCGCATGTCAGTTAAAAGGTTTCTATACGGATAAAGCTTGCGTTGCCTTTCAGAGTGAGGTACCAGTTGGAGAAAAAGCAGGGGAATGCTATGAATGCATAAGTGATACATTTGTTAATGCTAATGGAGATACAGAAGACTTTGTACAGTGTCCTTTGACACCAATTGATGGAAGTCATCTAGCTCTTGAACACAACCTGAATTCATATTTAGACACTATTTATTTAGATGGACCTTTAGATTTGAATACGCATTCTCAGTATGTAGAATCATTTGGAGAAAAAATATTTGGAACAAGTAATGATGTTTTCGTTTTAGCTAGTGAAGAACACATAACAGTAAACGACGAAGCAAAAATTTGGTCTCAAGATCTCAATGCTAAGTACTCTACTGATCTAGATAGTTTAGACAAAGTAAAAGCTCAAAATGCAAATAGCAGTTTTGACCCAAGCGAAACTAGAAATTTTTATACTGATTTGCCTAAAGACGAATGCCTATCAAGAACAAATACATATTACTGGGATAAAATTGCCTACACTTCTTCTAATGAAATAACAATTGAGGATACTATAGATGAACGACTACCAGTTTGTATAGACTTTAATCGCTTTGAAGGAGCTTTTTTCAGGACATTTAGTAGCGATGAAAGAGAAAAACAATTACAGTTACAAGAGTTAATTTCTGGCTCAACACTATTCTCTACTCAAGGATATTATGATTTCCTTGGAGATAGGTTTAATATGGATAGTGTGCGAACAATTACTTCTTCCACTGTTACAAAGCCTGCTGGAGTTTATTCTTATAAACAACTTTCTGAAGCTTGTGAATTAAGTCATAACTGTTATTTTGAAAAAATACCATTTGAATGTAGAGGCGGAGATCCTAAAAAGGATGATGGATGGTGTAAAACATTTACTGGAAATGAAGACTTCGTAACGACTTTCCCAGCGGCTGTAAGAACCACAAGGGAAAATTGTGACTCTAATAGTATATTCACTGCTGATATATCAACTTCAACAAACACTTACGTTGCTAATCAAGGATTCTTGGAAAGGCATAATGAAAAAGAATGCTTAGAAGCAGGACACGAAGTCATACCAATGTTCCTATGTTACAAAGAAGATAAAGATATAAGCCAAGCAAAGAGTGGTGATGATATTGGCTCCTTCTTATCGTTTTTAGACACGGGCAAAGGAAACCTTGGAGATGA